>JFJP01037843.1_pt1 | contig 49880 bp, 91 predicted proteins | sample 431651 | NCBI WGS metagenome assembly JFJP01 (sample SAMN02602958, study PRJNA72255) | Microbial mat metagenome, whole genome shotgun sequencing project. | biome: fresh water; feature: sink hole; material: water; isolation source: purple microbial (photo- and chemosynthetic) mats found in... | reverse complement strand
GTCTGCTCATGTAAGGATAGCACTTTATTCAGGTCTTTTTGATAGCCACCAGCCAAATTCCAGACAACAGGGATGTTTTTTGATTTTGCGAAAGCAAAGACAATATCATCGCGGTCTTTCATTTGTTGGGTAGTCAAGTACCCCCCAAGCGGGTCATCAATATGGGGGTCTGCCCCGGCTTGGTATAGCAGTACCCCGCAGTCGGAAAAGACACGTTCCATGATACCCGGTAGTTGGCTGATAAGTTTAGCCCCGCCACCGTTACGACTGGCAAACGTGGTGCCACCGAACGTGTAGTGTGGAATATCTTCTATGCCAAGGTGTGAGAATACGGATACCGTACCATCACCATAGTGGGCATCAAAATCTGCCACCCCGGGTTTCATATCAAATTCTTTTGCAACAACAGCAGCTAGGGCCAGACCGTTGAATGTGCAAAAGCCACCGCCATAGTCATACCCGGCGTGGTGAAAGCCCGATACGGGGACACAACTGGTGTACCCTTCACGTGCCCTCATAACACCCTCGACCATGGCCCCACAGGTGTATGTGCAGCTTTTGGCCACCTTGGGGTCGGTAGTACCAAACCCATTAGGTTGTTGCCCCCTTAGGACTTGATCAACATAACGGGGGTCATGTATGCGTTTAAGCAGCGCACGGGCAGACGTACTCAGGTGGAACTCAACCCCATCGTGATCCGTGTAGGGCACGATATGGTTTACAAATTCACGGGGTTTTTTCCAGCTAGGGCTGTAGCTGTCAACGTGAGCTGGTACACAGTCCGGGTTCCATACAATGTTTGGTTTGAAAGACATAAAACTCACTCCTTTGAGGTAATGTCTGACTTTACATGAAAGTCACGGGTTTGTCAAGTAATTGTTTTCGCCTGTTAGGGGTGTTCAGGGCAGGAATATCGCGTTAGCTGGACTGCATTTTTTTAATGAAGGCCATGACTTCGGATTTTGGGGCAGGATCACTCAGGGTGTCCCACTTAGCAGCCAAGCCATCGGACAGTTGCCACGTGCCTCCCATGAAAAATTCAAGTCGGCCATTTTTGTCTTTGCGGCAACCAAATCGTTGGTCATAAATGGAGTATTCCGCACTAGATTCGTCAAATACCATTTTCTTCTCCTGTTAATCGGTCAATAGGGTTTCATGCGTTAACCACCCGAGTCTTTCCATGCTTTTGCATAGATTTTTTTCTGGACTTTGATAAGAGAGTCCAGTTCGGATTGTTCTTCTTTTGTAGGGGGGCGGTTTTCTTTTACAGCCCTACCTTCAATAGTCCGTTGTTTTTCATAATGAGCGTGGGCTTCTGACTTAGCCAACAGCATTTTTTTGGTATTGACCTGCACTTCGACCACGTGCCCAGTTGACAGCGTGGCATTGATCATTACATCATGATAACCCGCTGAAGTGGGTTTAGTCATACGGATTTTAGGTTCTCTCCCAAAGGAGAATCCTTGTTTTTGCAATCCTTCAAAAGCCTTGTCAAAATCATCCACATGGTCAACGGCCACTGTACAGCGCAAAATGTCACCAATTTGGGTGAAGTCAGGTTTGCCACCATTTTCTTTGGCATAGTCCCATGCTTTTTCCTCAACACGTTTCTGCCCTTTCACCGGCCCCATAATGACCGTAGTGCCAGTTTTACCTGAGGCAAAATCAGCCATAGCTGAGTCAAAGTCTTTTGAGACTTCAGCATTTAAGCCTTTGGCTAGACCTGCAATTTTGGCATCAAATTCAGGTTTGGATTTAAGGGCAACTTCGTACAGACCTTCAACGGTTTGGCCTCCCGGCTGAGAGAATTTTTCGGGGCGCGGTGGTTTGGGTGGTATCCTGTTCGCAACAGCTAGAACGTCCATTTCTGCTTGGCGGTTTTTCTTAGCGTTGTCGTTACCAAACGGTGCGCCTTTGAATACCTGATAAAACCCATCAAGGTTTTGGGTGGGGAATATGTGGCCGAACATGGTGATTTCCTATAAAAAGGGCTGAGGGTTTCGCATTAGTGCCAGCGTTGATTCTGAACACCCGGCTTCACGCATACGGGCAATTATACCTTCTATGTGCGACCTGTCATCCCCCCCGTTCAGCAGGGCTTCATGCATCTTCGCGTTCTTACCGCCCACGTTCAATGCGTCAACGGTAGGGGGCCGTTTGGTAGCTGGGTTAGCAGTAATCACGTTTGAAGTCATCAAAATCTTTCAGGGTTGGTGTAGTCTATCAGTCACACGATAATTTGTCAAGGCAGTTTTGGTTTCGGCTTTGTTGTAAGGTAGTCCGATAATTGTTTTGCAGAGCGCGGGTCATCAAAACTATGAGTAGCGTTCCAGTGTTTACCACTCATTACAGTTTTCATAAAAGTCATTGGTATATCGTCAGGGATACGTTGGTCTTTGGCGGCACCAAACACGTGCCCAAAGTGTTTATCAAGATGGGGTGTCGGGAATGTCGCAAGGGCAGTTCCTGCATATTTTCCACCGTTAGCCATAATGTCCCGCAAGCCTTCCATTTCCTTGGTGGCTTGGGTAGATAGTTTGGGTCGGTATTCTTTGGGTACGCCTTCATTGGCGTGCTTGATAAGGTTAGCCCACCCTTCCTCAACCATTTTTGTCACGTGTTGGGGGTGATCAGCAGCGAACCCGTATTTGCTCCAAGCATAGGCACCGGCTTCAAGGTTCGCATGTAGGGTGATTTCCTTGATGCCCATTTTTTTGTATTCTGGAACCACTTCGGTAAACATTTTTTTGATTGCCCCGGTGTTGGAGTCACCGTCTGAGATTTTCAGGTACGTGTGGTCGATTGTCTGCATACCCGGCAGTAGATTGCGTTCCACAAAGTCTATAGGAGCGCCGTAGACTTTCCCCCCGGGGCCACCGGCGATAGACACGCTGCCCCGTAGGTGTTCAAAGTCACCACCGCCACGGTGTTGAACGATTGAAGCGTTTTGAACATCACCGTTAGCATATTCGTCTTCACCCCAGATTTTTTTGACAATATCAACGGGGTGTACTCGGCCAAGGGTTGCAGCGTGAAAGTCCTCAGCACTGTACTGGACAGTGATGCCTTTTGATTCCAGTTCAGCAATGCCAGCGGCCACCGCAGCCACCGTGTGCGTGGGTATGTCTTTACCGTCATACGTTTTGTTTGGGTCACGGGCGTTATTGGCAGTCGAATTTTTACCACCGGGTTTGTGGTCTTTGGCGGCATTGTCGTTGCCGTATGGCGCTCCTTTGGTGATCCGGGTTTTCAGGTAGCTTTTGTATTCGTGGTGGGCATCGGCTTTATCAGCCCATGCGGACTGAAAGCCTTTGTCTTCAATAGGGTTAGCCGGGTCGGAAAAGTGCCAAACTCTTAGGTCTTGCCCGTCACCTTCGTCATCGGGGTCATCAATCAGTGTGGCAAGGTGGGGTTTCCCATCCACGTTAACCACAGCGTCAGCTTCTTCATGGGCTTTGAATGAATTATTTCCTGTAAGAGTCTTAAACTGCCCGTCCTTTTTCGGCATCAGTTTTTCTGATTCGTACAGGACATAAGCCTCATACCCAACGGTGGCCGGGTCAAGATCATCACGTTCTGCTTCGGACATTGCTTTTATTTTGTCAGCCCCGGCCCTGATTTTTGCAGTTTTGTTTTGGGTGTTGTGCGGCCCTGCTGCGTTGTCGTTGCCAAGTGGTGCTCCTTTTAGTAGTTCGGTAAACCCCGCAATTGATTGCGTTTCATGTTTTTTCAGCAGCCCATAGGTTGGCTTGCCTTCTTCCAGCAAGTGAACACTATCAAACCCAAGACCCGTAAGCAGGGTGGACACCCGTTTCTTACCGTCTTCCCCTGCCCACAAGTCAGATATTTTTGTCGGGGTAGTAGGTTGACCTTTCACAAAGTCTGCCCTCAGGGCCAACATTTCCTTATCGGTTAGTGGCGATATGCCTTTGGCTTTGGTCATAGCCTGAATTGCAAACTGGCTTGGGGTAAGTTCTCGGGCATCATGCCCTAGGTCTAGCGTGTTTTTGAGGTCGGTGTCTACCGACTCCACACGGCCATTATTTCGTTTGTTTGCATACCCTTGGGCAATATCTTTGTCGGGGGTAACCCACGTCATTGTCCCACTGGTGCTGCTTTCGTCACCCACCCCCCGGTGCATTTTGTGGGGGCCTTTGGCGTTGTCGTTTCCAAACGGTGCGCCCTTTGTGACAGCCTCTGCGTCATCTGGAATCACTACGGTATAAACGGTGAACCCCTCGTCCTTAACCTGCAACAGGTCTTGCACAGTCACAGTCTTAAATTGAGGCTTCCCACCGGACATGGTGGCGACTTCAACCTTCTGTATCCATTCTGGGGGTATAGCCTTAGTGGTGCGTACAGACTTCTCATCCTGTTCATCATTAACAAAGTCACCCTTCTTCCCAGCGGGTACTTTGATGGTAAGCAGAATGGCTTGCACCTCATTCATCTTTTTCCGTAGTTCGGGCGTGATCGGGTCGTTACGATTGAATTCAAGAAAGGTCTCAAGCATCTTTGACCTTTGGGATTCCATCGCATAGGCGGCGTAGTCCTGAGCATTCTTCTTATCCGCAGTAGCAAACACGTTGTTGGAGCGGTCACCTTCTTGGTAACCCTCTTGCTGCCAAACCCTGTACCGCTTGTCCTGAGGTTTTAAGCCATCGGCCAAGATGCTCCGAACCACGTTGGTCGTTGTACCGTGATAGACAACCCCCCCGGGGGCATCGTGTATCCGGCGATCCTTTCTAGCATTGTCATTTCCCAGTGGTGCGCCTTTTAATACACCCATAAACCCCGCAATTGATTGCGTGTTGGTGGATTTATTGGCTTTAAGTAGGGTCAGCCAGTCATTACCAAAGCGTTCATTTTCCATTGGGTACCACCTTCAGGCTAACAACGGAAAAGGTCTTACCGGGTTCGCCATGTTTTACATTTGTGACTTTGAATTTAGAGCCACGGGGTAGGAGAAATTCGTCTTCGCCATAGCGGGAATGGCTGCGTAGGTCTAGCATTTTAGAGTCCGGGCCTCCCGTGATTTTGAATAACGTGCCTTCAGCGAGTTCACCTTGCAGTTTACCCGAGGGGTCATACGCAGCAAATTTTTTGGCCTCAGCCAAGTTACCGGAGGTTGACACAAACCCCTTATCCGTGAATTCAGTACCCACTGATAGCCCCAGATCACCCGGGTTGTGTCCCGATATTCCCCTATGTAGGACTTGTTTCCCCATAGGAACACCATCATTTTTGAAAGCGTCTTCCAGTACGGATATGGTTTGGTTGGTTCGATCATCAGCTTCCCGGCCTTCCCGTAGGTGTGAGTTCACTTGTTGGTAGGTGCCACCAGATTGGGTGTACATACGGATAGACTCACTTTTTTCGTATTCAGTGAGTTCAGATACCGGGGTTTTGTAATCGTGTTTTGGTTCAGACTGGTCTGGTGATTGTTTTTTTGGTGCGGTCTCCACATTTGTGGTGGCAGGTTCTGGAGTTTTCGGGTTCAGCAGTTCATCTAGCTCCGAGGCTTTATTGCTATGGTGAACCAGTAGCCTTGAGAGTCGGTTAGAGTGTTCATCGTGTACCGCTTTTATATCGTTCCTGCCCATAATGGCAGCACCGTTAGCCGCATCAAACTGGCGAGCCGCTGCTTGGTCTGCATGGTGGGCTGCGGTTCGGTGTAGGTCTCGTTCTTTGGCAGTACCTTTATCAGCATCACTCAGAGAATTGATTTCAGCAACAGTTGCAGATAGGGTTGCAGCGTGTTCCTTAGCCGAGGCAACATCAGAGCGGTATTTGATTAGTCTAGGGCTTGGAGGTTTTGCCGGTGGTTTATCCACGTGGTCTTTGGCGGCGTTATCGTTACCATAAGGTGCGCCTTTTTGCACCGGTTCGTCATTGGAGTGCAGTAGCCACGCCAAACTCAAGTGTTTGCGTTTCTTGGGCTGGGGTTCGATCAGGCCAGCGCCAGCAACGTCAGTAGCCGACAAGTCAGATTTTGCAACCAGCGGATTTCCTTTGAATACAGAAAAGAACCCGGGGCTAGATGCAATTGATTGCGCGGCATCTACTTTCTCGACAACAGTTTCCTTGTAATTTTCATTGATTGGTTCGTAGATTTCAGGCCCGAATTCCAGAACACCTGTGTATGGTTTTACAGATAATAGGTTGACAGCAGCGGCAAAGTAGCTAATGGTAACGTGGCATTGGTATCCTTCATAATCCCAACTTGCGCCAGCATTTTCCCACTGAGAGTGTCGTTCCTGTAGGTCTTGGCTATGGAATTTTAGAACCACCGCGCCTTCACTACCCAATGGGATTACAGATCGTGGGCCACCGGTAACCGAGATATGGTCTTCAGCGGGGGCAAGGGAGTCCCAGTCTACAGGTTGGTTACTGTAGACAACCGTGACGTGTAGCTCATCGGGGGATAGGACTTTTGGGAACCCTTGGCTCTTGGCCCACTCAATAAATGGGTCTGGATTGATCAGTTTACGTTGAATATACAACGGGCTGGGGTCGGCTTTTAGTATGTGTTCAAACATAGGGAGAGTGTACCCCACTGAATGGTTCTGATCAACGCTAATTGGGTTTCTTGCCTTTGCGTAACCCTAGGATGTAGCCTCATGCTGAACCACATTGGGGCCACACAGGGCGTACACCATGTTCTGTACCAGCGCATCCGGGTCAAAGTCTGTGATCTTTCCCTGTTGGGTGGCACCTCGGATAGCCCACCGGGCGGCTGCAATCAATTGCGCACGGTGGACTTCATGGGATAGGAACGGCGTAGGCTCCACAAAGTCTGCCTCATTGGTGTAGCCCACGGGCTTGGTCAGCCAGTGGTCATCCGGCAGGGGCATAGATGCGGTGAAACAACCGCTACCATCGGGCAGTCGTTGTATGTTTAGGGGTTCTGGAGAACCAACCATTTCTCGTATGGCTTGTTCTAAATTATCGGCAATCATTGGCTAATCTCCTTAATTTTGGACAGTTTTATAAGGGCATCATCCAGTTTGGATTTTGTACGTTCCAAGTCGGTGGCAAGATGCACAATCGTGGCTTCGGCACGGGCCAAGTCTGGGGAACGGACAGCGTACACTTTTGAGGCTTGCATTTCAGCCAAAGCATTTAGCACTGGGAAAAAGGGTTTTAATGTGGGGTCAGTCATTCTGAGGCTCCGGGTTGGGGTGTAGGTGTGAACGGGTCTCCGTGTGGATAATGAAGCGTTCTTTAGTCAGCCTGTGGGTGGCTTTTCTGAACACGAAAACCTTTGACTGCATCCAGTAGTCACACAGTACATCATGGGAGTCACAGATTGATTTTGCTTGCTCGTAGGACATAAAAGCCGCCCCAACATCCACGTGCATACGTTTGGACAGTGCTTTGACAATCCTGTGGCCCACATCAATAGTTTCAGTCATGCTCAAGTTCCTTTTGGTGGTGGCGTTTTACTCCTAATAGGGGGTCGGGGGGCAGGACTTCTAGCCAGCATTCAAGGAAATCAGCTTCAGTGCCAGCACCATAGTAAGTGGTTAGGACAGAATTTGATTTACAGTGCCACACACGTTCTTGTTCTACCCCAGCGCGTTCTGGGTGTAGGGAAACGGTGGTTACTACCTTGCCGAAGTTCGGACTCTTGCCTTCACCGTTGGCAGTGGCTCGACCACCGATTACCCTGCATCGTTGACCGGGGGCTGATGGTGTCATCACTGACCCCTAGCCACATCCACGGCATACCGCACATCGTCCACGGTGGCCGGGTGTAGGGTGGCGTTGTCACACAGCACAGCGAATTTGGGGTCTTGTGTGACATATGCCATAGCCAGTGCCACGAACCGGTCTGCATCATCTAACCGGGGGTGCATACGTTTTTTGTAGGCACTCAGGGCTTCTTTGTGGGTTAGGTCTTGGTAAGCCAGCGCCCGGGAGTTTGTTTCCACTTGATCCACTAGGGAGTCCCACTCGGTCAAGCGGCGACAAATTTCTAGGTCTGACAGTTCCGGTTTTCCGTCATCAGAGCGACAATGCCCACGTTCATCAAAATAGTAGGCAGTCATTGGTTAACCCCCAGAGCCTTCAATCGGTTCAAAGCAGCAACCATGCTAGGCCAGCATTGTTCCTGTTGGCTAGTCATTGGTGCTGAACTGCTGGTGATATACGACAGGGCGCGTTCTGCTTCTGACAGCGCATCAGATAGACCCGGTGAATCAAGGCACTCATTCCAGCCGGTCACCCACATAGCCTTATCGTTGGTGTTCAGCACAGCCGGGGCTGTGTTTATGGTGGCTTTGATCATGGTATTGGGCATGATTCATTGCAGTCAATGATTGGGCCATCCAGCATTTTGCAGTAGGCATCCATCCCATCACGGGCTTGGGCTTCACTGTCATATGGGCCTTCAGCGCCAGCCCAAGTCTCGTCCCAGAACCACCACTTACCTTCATGGTAATGCACCGGGTCACGGGGCTGATTGGGAGTCTTGGACAGCTTGCGTTGCAGCTTTTCACGTTTGGTTTGTTCGACTTTGGCATTCCACTCCCGCACCTCAGGGCTGATGGCGCTGGGGTCGTATGCTTTGCCCGGGCTAATCATGCTTCGGCCCGTGCGAGAGTTGGGGGTGTGGCGATGGATAGTTGGTTTGTTCATAATCACTCCTTTGACAAAATTACTTTTACTGACGAATTGGAATACTGGTCTGCAAGGGTGTGAACCACCCGGGTCACCAGTAGTTCCTGTTGGGTCTTGGGGTCAACAACGTGTTCACCCACCCGGGGAACCACCGGCACCTCAAAGCCGAATGAAACCCCGTTGGGAAAGTCCACGATAATTTTGGTGGTGATCACGATACCAGACCAGCACCGAGCCTGAACACTCGCCCAATCACGCCCCACGTTACACCAGCGGTAAAGCCAGCAATAAGAATAAAAATAATCAGTACGGCGAAACTCTTTGTTACGCTAAAAAAATTATTCACGATGCGGCCTTTGCGAGTTGTATGTAGGTCGGGATTTTACCCGAATCTGTGGCACGTTTTGCCATTTCTATCTTATGGCGTTCATCTTCGTCATTCTGAATGTCGGACACCAAGCGTTTGATCTTGCCCTCGATGTAGCCCACCATGGCTTGGTTGTATTCCAGAGAGTTCTGGTATCCCAACAGCGATAGTTTGGCATCCAGCAGTTCATTTTTCTTGACCACCAGCGGGTCAAGTTTGCGAAACACTGCTTTCAGGCTCTCGATAGACGATAGTTGCATAACTCACTCCTTTGTATGCGGGGTTGGTCTAAACTGCACTCAATTGCAGGTTATCTTTCGACAGGGTGTCCAAAAGATTTATGGTACGGTCTTCCAGTTCGACTTTCTGGTCATCCCACAGGTCAGAAAGGGATTGGTCAGTAAGGAATCCCGTTGGAAATACCGTTGCCAACGTATTTACTGTCAGTTCTTTGTCACCGTTGGACAGTTGCCAGTAGCGCAGGGCGTACACGTACATAACCAGAGTGCCCGGTGAATCCGACAGGCAGCATAGGAACACTTTGGCCGGTTCGGATAAGGCCAACCCAACGAATTCAGACCGTTTGTTAAGGACTTTGTACGGGAATGTATCACGCACAACAGCCACCATTTCTTCGGTTTTGGCTGGGTCGTTAGCCAGTTCCAGCATCACGGTTGTCATAAACACATGGCTCAGAGTGTCTGACATTGGGCGGGGGCTGGAGACTAGGAAGTTCCTAGACCAGTCTTCCCACAATTTAGCACGTTCTTGCACTTCCATCAAACATTCTCCTGTAGTTTAGCGGTTCCCACAACATTCCCGTTGCTGTCAAGTAAGGTGCTATTCCAGACCTGAAGGTCATCACCCACCCAGCGTTTCATCTTAGCTGCCTCAGCCGTAAGGATGCGACACACTTCATAGAGGGCATCTGATTTGAAAGCATCGTTCTCACAGTTGATTGTCAGCACAAATTTCATAATTCACTCCTTTGAAAAAACATTGTGGTTTTTGAAAATCCAGTTTTCGACAATGGGAGTACCATCATTGGCTTCACCCACCACGACTTTGGCCCGGGTTTTACGAACACAGGCAAACCGCACACCGTCCAGAACGTCAACTTCATGCACATAACCGTGGGCGATAGCCCACTCATCAGTGGTGTCGCTGTAGCTGAACCAGTTGCTGAAAGTGGGGGAAAATCACAACCGACACCCAGATATTATCTGATTGCCGGTAGTTTGTCAAGTGTTTCACGCAATTGATTGCAGTTATTTCTTCACTTTGTAGGACTTGGTGATTTTCCCTATTGTTCCTTTGCTGATAACCGCAGAATTCACCCAAGTCCTTTTGCCATCCTCGTACTTGCGAATGTGCCCACGGCGAACGTGTTCCCGTGGACTGCGGCGGTCAATGATTTGACACCCAGCAATCTCACCTTTGGGTTTGGTTTTCTCTTTGGTTGAATCAATGGTTATTTCCCACGTTTCACTGAAGGGGATTGGGGGTTTGTCCCCCTTGGGTTTGTCAGTCCGTACTTTGTTGGTCTTGACGTTTGAGCAAGCCAGCAGGTTAAGTAGTTCAATGATAGGTTCCAGTCCATAGGGGGTAACGGCCTCCCCGTCAGCTAGTGCGTCTTGGATTTCAACAATAGACAGTTCTTTAAGACCGGGCTTGGTTGTTGTAAATATCCTGTGTTTTATCGACCCGTCCGGGTAGCGGCCACCATACCAGTCTTTGGTGGGCATAAGAAACGCACTGGTCGCCATCCACCTGTGTTTTGCCGGGGCATAAATCCACCCGGTAACAAATACGGGGTCAAATCGAGCCACCCACGACTCTGAATTTGGCATTGATTTCGGGATAGCCCCGCGAAGGTCTTTTCTGACCACGATAACGGCCTTGGTGGCAGTACCAAAATCAGGTTTGTCCAAATCAATCTCTTGTGGTCGCACCTTGAACTGCAATATCACGCTGTCGAATGGCAAGTGCAGGGGGCTTTCCGTATCAAGCCCCCGGCGTTGTGGGTCATCCATAAGCATACCGTCTTCAGGAACCACAAATCTGGCACCGTTTACAAGGTGAAACTTGGTGCTTTCAACAATGAACCGTTTTGGGTCTCCTACTGGAAACTTACAGGTGTCCAAGAATTTCCACAGGTCTTTAGCGTAGCTCATTGGTGGCACCCTTCCCCCAACGGTTTTTTGCAAGCTGGCCTTCCCGGTAGGCCACTAGGATGGCAGCGGCGATTACCAACGGGCTGGCAAACATCCAAGTCAGGGCCAACAGTTCAAGGGGCACTGCATAGGGCAGAATGACTTTCCACAGTCCGTACAGTATCCATGGCATAAAACAGGCCATAAGCGCGGGTATCTTCACATCAACCCCTTTGGTAGTCATTTTAGTAACCCAACAAATTTACGGTAAAACGCCAATTCTGTGTCAAAAGCCTTGGCCCACTCAGGGGTGCCCTTCACGTACCCATAGGCAGACAGGTTACGTTCTATCTGCCGTATAGTAGGCATTTGGGCTTTTAGTAGTTCAGGGGCAGTCACCGGTACACCCCATCTTTCCGCACGTGCTTGATTCCGTGCTTGACCAGATAGGCACGTTGACGGTCACTGGTGCCAATGTACGGGTAGATTTCGTGTTGTACGATCTTTTCTTTTGGGGGTTTTGGTGGCCCAATGAATTTAGAGGCCATTTCAGCCGCCCAATTAAGTTCGTCCAGAAAGTTGTGAAACTTGGGTGGTTCCCATGCGGGTGGTGTGGCTGGTACATTGGGCGGTGATACCGCTTCCATGTAGGATTTCAGGTCAGTGTCGTAACTCAATTTGCACTCCTTTGCGATTGGGTTTATTTTAGCCGTGTTGACTTAGTTTGTCAAGAGTGAAGGGCTTTAATTTCTGCGGACTGTCACAAAAACTCAACATCGGTTGTTGGTAGCGGTCAGACCATATCACGGCTACTATAGGCCCAACGTGGCCTCTGCGTAGGTCATACACTTTGAGTTTCAATGCTGCGCTAACTAGCGACAGCGGGAACTGGTGGGGGCAGAATCTCATGGCGCTTTTCAATCTCCCGTGCGAAGTCAAACATGCGTAGGTCATAGGTGTCTATGTTCTCACCAATGGAGTCAAACAGGGCATCATTTATTTCATGGGCCTTGAGCGGCATCCGGGCCTTGGCCTCGGGAAGTTTCTCAAGGTACTCAATGCGGTTTTGCATGGTGATCCACTGGGTAGCCACCTGTTCTGGCGTACCAAGGTGGCCGAATACGTCCTCAAAGGCACCCTTTTTTGGTCGCTGTTTGGTAACAGTGGGTTCTGTAGAGCCACACAGTTCACAAATACGGGGTTCACCGTCTTTTTTCCGTGAATAGCAGTGCATAACCCCCGGCTGAGACTCTCCGGGTTTGAACAAGGCTATCGTCCTCGGGCATGGGGTTTCCATTGTGTATTCCTAAAAAAAGTCCGTCCTCATACGCCCGGTTAAGGGCAGCGCATCGTCTAGCAGCGGTGATCCACCTGAAAGCAGTGTCAATCACTTGGGTTCCCGTACCACAGAAAATGCCCCAGCGCGGCCAGATACGTTTCAGGTAGTACCGTTGTTCAGTCATTTAGGGTGTACCCTTTCTGCCACCCGTCCTGAAATTTGTTTTCTCGGGATTCTTCCTGACAGGCACGGTAAAGAACCATGCTACAGGTCGGTTTAGATTTCACATTTTCAAAGGCCCAGCACATCCAATCTGGGTCAAGTTCACTGACTTCGCTAGGGGTTTTCCCCACGTACTTTCCAAAGGTCAGGGGGGTAAAATCTAATTCTTCAGCACTTGGCATGGTGATACTCCTTACGTGTGGCATTGCAATGATTATGATAGGCGGCTGAGGTTTCTTCCGGTGTGTTCGGGTGTAGCCATGGTCATATCCTGTAGGGCGGGTTATGGGGTTTCCAACTGTACTATGGTTTGGACAACTTTTTGCTCGTACATATCGGTAATGAATGTGACACGGGAAACCCTGTGCCGGGATTCCTGATACAGCACTTGGTCGCCCACCCTTGGTAGGGCTGGAAAAGTCATCTGCACTTCGGCACCATCAGGCAGAAACATAGACAAGTTGATCATTGTGATTGCTCCGAAATCTTTTGAATCTGTTGAACGACACCCGGTTCTACAAAGCACAAACCCTTCTCAGGGGCGGGTACGTTGAAAATGTGGGGCCATGTAGTGCTGCGAATGTGGGCGATAGTGCCCGTTCGTTGGGCGTTCTCTAGGGTAGGGGTGGAAGTATTAGAGACTTCGACCAGTGCAATGTACCCATCGTCCTTCATTTTGGCGTGTTCAGCGCACATAGCCCAGCCGTTGAACATATGCCGGGTAAGGGTTTTGCGCAAGTGCTTGTCCAGCAAAACCACCTCATCATGTTCGCACCCGCATACCGGGCAAACGCTGACACCCATGCCAACATGGGATTTTTCTTCCTGATATTTAGACATTTACAACCCCCCGATAAAGGAATTCAGTGCTGATAGTGTTGCCTTGCACAACCATGGTCGATTCATATAGGTGCTTCACGGTCTTGGTAGGTACTTCAGCGGTTGAATCCACTGATGCCCCGTACACGTGTTGCTCTTGGATAACCATCTGCATAGTGGGTATGGGTACCCGGTAGGTTTTCCCATCAACTGGGCCACCTCGCAGGGTGACTATGTGGTCAAGTATCACGGCAAACTCCCTGATCTGGCTATTTGTTGAATGTCGTTTGAAATTGCGTACAGGGCTTGAGCTTTGTCCAGATAGGACTGTTCGGTGTACGTGCCCGTGAACCCGGTGCCCCGATCATGAGCCAGCATGGCTTCGACTTCAACCTCAATAGCCTTGGATTGAACCACCAGCGCGGCAATTATGGCATGTTGTACAGTCATGTTAAATCCTTTCAGCCCACGGGCACCACGTCAATACGCAATTGATTGCAGAACTCGGGCCAGATTTCCCGCCAGAACCCTTCACACTGAGGGTTGATTTTGCGGCGAACGAACTCCCAAGGCTCATCAAAATTGCACTTGTGCCCTGCATAGCCCCTCACATCAGCCATCACGCACGATTCCACAAAGTCGGTATCTGAGTCTGCGTAGTCCACGGATTCCACGGCCTCGTACAACGCACGGGCTTCTTCATGGGTGATGCCCTGCTCCTTACGAACTGAGCGCACTTTTTCTTTCATGGATGCAATAGAGTCATCAAAGTCGAACACCGTGGTATTGCCAGCATACATTTTGCCCATGAAATAATCACGGTCAAGGCCCAACAGGAATTCCATAAACGGTTGACCACAGGCAGTCCACTGGTAGCCGAAACGGCCAAAGCTGCTGTAGATCAGCAGTTCACCCATGTACCGGTAGGGTCGAATATCTGACTCTGGTTTTTGAGACCACTGCTCAAGGACAATGGTAGCCCACTCGCCGTTGTTTTGTACACGGTACACCACGGCATTGGGGGATTTGGTTACTGACATGTTTAGCACTCCTTTGCGTTAGATTTCAGTCTAGGCTATTATGCCTAGTTTGTCAATAGTTAGTTGACTGATATTTGTGTGTTCCCAATAAACCCAGCGAACGTAAGAACTTCACCATCGTCAAAATTTACAGCGGGGATAGACCACTGAGCCACCGGGTTTCCTTGCATTAGCATGACCACGTTCATCATGCCATCCACCTTTTCCACCCGAAAGCAGTCAAAGCTGAGTAGGGCTTTACCCGGGGCGGCCACGGCATGTACAGGTTCTGGTATGGAGTCCAGCATTGCTTTCTTTGCGTCTTCGCTTAGGGTAAAGCTCATGGTTTATCACTCGTCTTTGTTGGCAAGTTCTGCCAGTTGAAAAAAGATTTCTTTGTGGTCGGCTGTCGCCATGTAAATCACCCCACTGCTGAACTCATCCTCGGTAAGCCAAGGAATAGCCGCAGCGCGGGGATCAGCATTAGGCCCGACCCACGGCTTCACGTTGCACTCATTTTATGCAGGCGTTCAGCAGCTTGGACAGCAGTCAAGTCAACCACGTTTGTGGTGTGGCCCAATTGCTTCCCGTAGTTACCGATGTTGTACGGAGCGCCCTTTGCGATTTCTCGCAAGAGTTTCTTGTACTGAGTGCGTGTCAATTCGTAGACCACGCCACAATCGGTAACGTATATCATGCCGGTGCGCCAGCCTGCTCTGTGGCTGCAACAGGTGCCAATGATGCTTGCTCGATTTCTGGCAGGTCGGGCTGAGTTGCTTTCTTTGCCGGGCGCAAAAACACCGTCCCGCCATCCATCAGGTCTGCAACTTCGGTAGAAGATGCGGCTTTTGCCACGTAACGGCCAGCAATAACAGCCGCAGTGGCTTGGTGTTGGCTATCGGCTTCCACCAGTGTTTTCCAGTTGGTGGTGGTGTCGGTGACTACATAGATTCGGCTCATCAAAATACTCCATTAAAAATACCCCGTAACGTGGTGGCTTGCGGGTACGATTGTACCGTATTTTAGTAACCTTCTGGGGTATCCAGTTTCGCATCAGCCCATTGCAGGACTTCAACTGCGTGTTTGTAAAGGGCGGGGTCTCCCTTGCGCAGTACGTCCATAAGCTCCCACTTTTCCCGAACGTAAACCCGGGCAAATTTGGGGTCATTTTCAACAATAGAAGGCACATTGTGAATCACATCAGCCAGCTTGATTGTTTGTGCGTCAGCACTAGCGGCGGCGGTGTGGGCCAAGTCTAAGGCTTTACGTTGGGCGCGGTTTCCTTCTGTTGATTTGCTGGTGTACGTGAGTTCCCGAACCAGTTGTTCTACATCAGGGCCGAATCTGGAAAACACTTCTTCAATAGTGGCTTCAGTGTCTTCAACAACATCATGCAAGATTGCTGCATCAAGCATGGCCTGAGAGTGGTTTACCGAGGCCACCAGATTGCGCACCCACTTGGGGTGGTTAATGTAGGGTTCCCCGGTGTATTTACGGACTTGACCAGCATGGTGTCTGGTGGCGAATTGTTCAGGGGTTTCGTTCATATTGTTCCTATAAAAAGGGTCACACAGACCCCATAGACAAGGATGCCGAGTGGGCATCTTTATCAGCACCGACAACAAACACGTTTTTGGCGCTGAGAAAAAGTTTTTCACCACTTGCAGCCAGTTCGATACCGTATTTGAGGGGGGCACCGGCAACCCGTGCAAATTTGTCAACCCCAACCCAGAAAACCCGGCCAATTTCACCGTTAAGAGCTTTGTTTTTGCCTGCTTTCAGGGAGATAACAACGTCACCACCCAGAACAGGGATAGAGGCTTTGGCAGCGGCCAATTTTTCTTGGTAGGCAACCCGTTCAGACTCCACGTAAGCAGCGGCCAGCGCCACGATTTCAGGGCCAGCGTCAATTTCAGCGTGGTTATTGTACGACCAGTACCGAGTAGAGGCAAAGTGGACTTCTTCGACTTTGGCAAGTTCAGGGTTCCAGACCCGGGCCAAGAATTCGCTATCGTCATATTTGTTGATTTCCCGAAGCCCGAGAATGAAAGTGGGGGAAAATCACAACCGACACCCAGATATTATCTGATTGCCGGTAGTTTGTCAAGTGTTTCACGCAATTGATTGCAGTTATTTTAGGGCAGGTATCAAGCCCTGCCCGTAGTTCACGTTAACCGAGTTCAGCGATTTGTTTCACCAGTTCGTCTGCCGACAGTTCTTTGAGCGCAGCATCTTGCTTTTCTCCCAGAATGTCAACCAGTTTAGCTTTCTTAGCTGCACGTTCGGTTTTGGCACGTTGGTCTTCGTTGACTTTCAACTTGTAGGCGATAACGTGCTTCACAATCTCCAGCATCAGTTCGTACTTGGATTTAGCGGGGCTGGTGGTGGTGTTCACAAAACTTTCTTCGGTCACAGCCTTGAGGCTGGCGTTCACTTCCTTGGCAACGGTGTCCAAGTCGAATTGATTTTTCGACTGCAAGGGCAAATCCCAAAGCTGTTCGGTCATCAGGTCACCGCGAACGGAGGGGAAACGGATTTTTTGGATGCTGGCTTGTTCAAAAATAGACATAAAGGTCTCCTAGGTTAAAATTGCACGTTGTACGTCTTTTGCACTGATGTAGAGCTTTGCACCTGAACGGTGATCACATCCTGCCGGGTTGACGAAAAACCCATCCCGCTGAGTTGGTTGTCCACCACAGCGCATTTGGTTTTGTCCCCCAGAACTTCAAATACCTTGCGGTGTTCGTCAAGTTTGGGGTTCAGGAACTCGTTGTAAATGCCACGTGTAGGTTCAGGGTTACAGCACCCTTCAAGCATGAAAATCCAGTGCTTGTTGCCCACGGCATTGCCATCCCAATAGTTGGGGCTGTGCATCAGTGTCTGCACCTTCACAAAGGTTTCGGTCTTGATACCCCACTGCTCTTGGCTGATGCCCCCACCTTCAATGCCCTTGGCAATGTCCACCTTGACGATGGCACCGGACTTCACCGTTAGAGTGCAGACTTCCACCATGTCTTTGACCCCGGATTTGTACGAAAGCTGAGACAGGTTTCCACCACTCTCAATTTCGATCACAAAACCCACGTCAGTGGTCTCGCGGCGGCTGAATTGATTCACACACACCCGGTAGGAGCCATCCCGCACGGTAGTCCAACTGACGTTTTCCACGGGTTCACGGCTGTGACCACCACCAGCGTTCATATCCACATCCTGTTTACCCGACTTATTGGCGTAGTAAATGTGGTTTCCATCCGGTTCGTAAATGTGAATATCCAGATCATCAAAATTGAACCACGCGAGGGACACTCGCAGTTTGGCGTGTGTGACATTCCCACCAGCATTCTTCACCTTTTCCTTGATGGAATCAGTGATGTTGCCGTTATAGCTCCAGCCAAAATCGTTGTTCCATTTGAACAACTTGCCAGAATCAGGATGCACCGGGGCGGTCAGGCTTACCAAGTTAGACAGGTATTTCCCCTGAACCAATAGGCCCATACCCTGTGCTTTCGGCACCACGTTGGACATAAAGTCACCAATAGTGATTTCCTCGGGTTTGCTGCTGATGCGCCCGGAGGTCGTACCAACGGCTGACATAAGCAAGCCCTCAACCCCACCTTTCATATGGGTTTTAACAGAGTTGTCAACCCACAGTACGTTGTTAACGCTCACATCCCCGATGTTGGCAAACCGGCGCTCAAGGGCTGGTTCCAATTCCAGTTCCGTGATGGTCTTCATAGCGGCCTTCACCATTCCCGGGGTAATCAGGGCCGTGGTGCGTTTGTAGTTCGTTGGTGCCACCTTGGATTCAAACGCACGAACAGCGTGTTCCAAGTCAATGCCCTCGTTAAGGTCTTGCACCAGCGTGCCAATCACGGTGTTACGAAAGTGTGCAGCTTGCCCCACGGCGTTCGTCCACACAAACGTGTCACGTTCGGGGCTACCCGCTGGCAGCAACAGGTATTGACCTTGGATTTTCTGGAAAGCCAGCACCGCATTCAGGTGTTCTGCACCCCGATAGATGGCGTTGGAGTCAATCAAATCACGAACTTGAGATACCGCCAGTGGTTTGAGTTCTTCCAGACCGCGTTTGAACACCTGCACTGTTGTACGGTAATCTCCCCGGGCTTTGTCCACTTGTTTGGTGAAGTGTTTGGCCGCGACTTTGCCGTGAAAGTGATTCCAGTTAATCACAGATTTGTCTTCAAGCAATTGTTTGGTCTGTTCGGCTCCATAGGATGGTTCGGATGCCCTGAACAGGTTGGTGATAGGCATTGACAGCACCAGCGCATCCAAGGCCGCTGCAACTTCATTGAAGGGGTACGCTGCACCCTTGATGCCCCACACGGATTGGAGTTTGCCATTGACCACGGACACCACGGTTCCGATGTTGCGAATGAAGTTTTTGCAGCAACTGCAATCATGTTCAGTACGGGTTTTGTAAATTGGGTTTGTTCCTGCGGGGAACGACTGGAGATATTTTTCCCAAAGTAAGTCACCGTCAACGGTAACGTAAAGTTCATTTTTGGACATTTCCACGAACCGTGAATGTACCAAACTTGCAAAAGGTTTGAATTCTGACATAGATGCCTCTAAAAAAGTAAATAACCGGCATACATCGCCCCTCCATGGGCTACTTGAATACCTCCAAAAATGTTAGTGTGACTAACGGGCCAGATATTACCCTTAATTATTTAGTTTGTCAAGGGTTTGTTTCTTCAAATACATGAAACACCAGATTGCCACCCAGCAGCATGACCGTACCCACATAAACCGTGGTCGGTGTGGTCGGTGCATCATGGCCGGTGCCATAGACACTGAAAACCCTGTCAACTTTTGGGTTGTCAGGGTTGACCAGCGCCCAGATAAAGATTTGACTGTTTTGTTCACCCACTGTCAGAATCTTTGCACCCTTGGGCATACTTACTGCTCTATGGTCTGGGTTCAATTGGTACTTGAAAATCGTTTGCATGTTATTACCCCTTCTTTGTTGGAAACCAGTCACGAATATCTTGAAAATCTACCCCCAACGCAATTGATTGCGCAAGCTGGATTCCACGGGCATCTAAGCACGGAATATCATGATTTGGGTAGGTGATAACATCACAAATATCAGGGGTGTCACTCATATTGAAGTACACCCGGCACGATAGAGGACGAACAGCGTACACGCTGCACTTGCCATCTTTAAGCAGGGGGCATGGTTTTCCCATAAATAATTCTTGTGCATCCCGAATATCTAGGGGTTTTCGCACACCCACATACGGCCTACCCAGTTTTTTGGAGATTTCCCTAGCTTCTAACACAGTAACGCTCACGGCCATGTTACAGCAGTGGTTGCAGCCGTTACGACAGGCGCTATGGGGTGTCACGCTGGCAGTCATTTCATCAGTCAGTCTGTACAGTTTGTACAGTTTTCCCACCCTAGAGTTTTTGGACTCAGCAATTACCATCGCTTCTTGATTAAAATTTCGACTATTGACTTGGGTGTCCAGTAAGCCCACGTTAGCCATAGCCTGTGCGGTCATATCATCATAGTCAAAGCTCATTTATGCGCTTTCTTTTTTACTGGAGTTTTAACCCTAGGCCGTGGTTGGGTGGCGTACAGCGCCCTGCAACTACCACAGGAAACTTCGGTAATTGTTTTGGCTGGGTCTTTGACCACGTTTAGGGTTAAGGCGTAGGCACTAAACACGGCCACCAGCAGATAGAGAAACCCGAACACACGTTTCATGTACTGGTACCTTTCTGCTGGTAAGACAGTAGCTGCCATTGCAGGTTTTCCAAGCCCTTAACACCCAGATTGGGCACGGCATTCAGGAATCGTTTGTCTCCCTTAGCCAGTTCTCTGACCACATCGGACACCCTGTACATGCCCACGGCTTTCAGGCAATTGGTTGACCTGACCGTGAGTTCCAGCACCTCAATCGGGTCTTTCACAATATCGGGTGCTGGCCCGGGTTGGGTAGGGTTACCTTGACCTAGCAGGTCTCGCGCCCAAGCCACCATCTGGTGGTGGCTGTCAAATTCAACGGTGATCTTCATTTTGGACTCCTCATGTTTGCTTGCACTTTTGCCAGTGCGGCCTTGGCTTCTTCTAGAGTGCCCACCGCGTTTTTCAGCATCATGGGTGAAAAATTCAACTTCCTGGCCTTATCCAGTGCTTTGGATGCAGCTAGGGCCTTTGCATAGGCCCGTGTGTAAGTGTTAGGGAGGTTAGCCATTTTAGGCCGCTTTTTTGTAGAAGTTTACGGCTTCGGTAATGTAGTTGGGCAATACCGCGAGGATTTCGGCGTGTTGGGCAGACACCGATTTCTCAGTAACCCGCACTTTGGCGCGTTTGGCGGTAACACGGTAATCGCCGTACATCATAAAGCTAACCATACCACGGTCAATTTTGACCACACCAACAGTGGTAACCAGTGACCCACCGGACACTTTGTAGGTGCCGATTTGAAGGAATTGACCGGGCAGGCCAAACGAGGCCAGATCAACTTCGCTACGAGCCTCGTAGCCTTCACGCCCACGTGAGATTTTCGTTTCAACCATTTTCAGTCCTTTGAAGTTAAGAGGTTTTTCGTCAACAGGGATAGTATCGCCGCTTTAAGTGGGTTTGTCAAGTGTTTCACGCAATTGATTGCACTCTTTTTCATGCGTGGCAGCGTACCAGAACAGGTATTCTATCCCAAGGTCTCGCTTGCATTTGCTGCACTGGAATACCGCACGGCGTGGCACTACCACCTTGGTGAAGTCACAGTACGGTTTGCAGGGTTCAATCTTTTCGGTTGACATATTGGTTCAGCAGTTCACGTGCAAAGCTCACCGGCAGGATGTAGCCATCAGTGCCGCCCTCGGCTGTCTGGGTGGCTTTGGCAAGGGCAATGATCTGTTGGTCAGTTGGCATACCCAAGGCCAGAGCGTGTGCTTCACGCACGGATTCCGGGCCGTAGTCAGCACTCATGTACCACTCAATATCATGGGCCAACTTTGCAAGGCGTTTCAGTTCCCTTGCACAGTAGGCCATGGCCTCAATTATGTCAGGCGGTTCTGCCTCTCTTACCCGACCATCAATGGTCTGTGCGATGGCATACGCTTGAGCATCCTGTTCAATATCGTAAGCCAAATCATTAACCCGGCTGCTTTGGTAATTGTAGTGCCCACCAGACATTAGTCACCCCCTTTTGTGGGTTTTTCAACAGGGCCGATTTCTTTGTCCACTTGGATACTCCAACAAATAAGTTCATTTAGTTTCTTTTTGGCATGTTCATAGGTATCCGATATTTCGGCCACCCCAATGTGGGCGCTGACCATGGCCTCGTCCACAGCACGTAACCAGCCCCCAGCATCCGGGGTTTTGGCATCAGCCAATCCCTTTGCATAGCCTTCTTCAAACGCTTGAGTGTCACAGGCTTGCCAGCCTTCCCAGCGGTATTGTTGGGGGCTTGGGCCGGGGTATTTGGTATTCATGGCCGTGCTTCCCCGGGCAGGTTGCGAAGCGTATTTGAACAGACAGGTATGCCATGCCTCAAACTTTTCTCGGAAATTCATGCTGTCACCTTTTCTGCATAAACCTCACCCATGTAGGGTTTCCATGGGAGCGGCGTTTTCTTGACTGCTTTCTGTGCAGACCGTGCCATGACGATGGCAATAGGCTTACTCTCCGGTGCCCAGAACAGCCGCCACACCGAAAGCGGTGGGCCGTTCTTGGTGTTACCGGCATTCATTTCAGGTTAGCCAGCACGTACAGCATCTGGCTTTCTTCGGCAATGACTTCCTCGTCACGCCCGTTGGGGGATTCGGTAATTTTGGTGTCCAAGAACTTGGCCTGTGGGCTGTCCTTGCCAAACACGGCGTTGGTCAGGTCTGACCAATTTCCAAGGGTGCTATCCGCACCAGTCGATAGTTTTCTCATGGGAGCCTTTCAGATGATTTCCAATCCGGGTATGCCTACCATGTACGATGGTGGGCATGGTAGCGGTTCAGCAGTGGGCCTCCAAAGGTGTAAGCAGAACCGGTGATTGTTGACATAATTGGATTCAGGCGGGTGGTATTGCACAACGCAGTTTTCTGCCGCCCAAAATAGTTCCTTGATCTTACACATTTCTTCCCACGTTGGGCAGCGGGTGGGTAAGCTAACGCTCACGTGTTCCCACCCTTCTTCGTCACTGGCGATTACCGTGAACGGGGCATTACCATTGCGGTCACGATGTGGCACCCGGAACATCCCGCTACCACTGCCCTTGGCCGTGCCGAACTGGCCGGTAGTCACCCGCAGGTTTTCTGGGTATTTAATCATGATGTTTCAGTAACCCGGTCAAGAGCGCGTTTCATGGCATCCTTCGCAGCCACCAGTTCTTCCTTGATAGCCAGTTGGTCGGATGGGGGTTGTGACCCAATCCAACTCGCATCTTTCTCGGCCTTGACCAAGCGTTTGATGGCTCGTTCGATTGCAGGGCGTTCTTTTGTGGTAAGCATGTTAGCCTTTATGGTGATAAATTGCTCGGTGTAGGGATATTTTTGCTTGGTTACGTTGATCGGCGGTCACATTTTCTGGTGGGCAGTTAAACATTCTGCTGGCTTCCTGAACGTACAGGTCATACTCAGGTTGTCCAAATACTCGGCGTTCAACTTCAGCAAAATCCAATTCCAGCGCAATTGATTGCGTGGGTGGTGGTACTGCCCCAAGTTTGTGTTGTGTTGGTTTCCCCCTAGGCCAGCAGGAAAGGGTGTTGTTCACAATGAACCTTTCTTGAAAATAGACAGGATGTTGTACGGCTCATAAGACACGGGGTCGCCACAGATCATATCCACAACCACGGGATCATTGTTCAGAATACCTTTGCCGGGTTCAATGACTTCTACCCACATACGTTCTGTCATATCTCCAATGAACCCGATTTTCACATAGTCACCGGGTTCTATGGCTGAGATTTCTTCTGAAGTTGGGACTTCAAAGGTTGCGGGGTAGGCAGTGGCCATTTCCGCGCCATTAAGCAGGGGATAATTCATTTTGAATTCCTAAAGTTACGGTTCTGACTGGGCTTATCCATGCATAGGTCATGCCGGTACTCCAGCGGGGCGATTATCAGCAATAGCCAGTAATTGGCCGCTGTATTTGAGCATGATTTTACGGGCGTAGACCATTTGTTTTTCAGACAGTGCCAGACCTTTCAGCAGTCGCTGCGCGAAGCTGCTCATGATTTCAGCGTCCAACCCGTTGTACCCAATCCCGTTATTTTCCTTGGTAGTGAGATCAGATTGTTCACTGGCTGTTTGCAGGTTGTAAATAGCGACCACACCACGTTGAACAGCGCGGTCATTGACCAGCAGCAGTTCACGGATTTGCGCTTTACGGGCGGCTTTGGTTTTGGCAGGTACCCACATATACACTCCTTTGTATGCCTGTTTAATAAGCCTTGATGTTACCCGTATTTAACTGGTTTGTCAAGGTCTTTATGCAATTGATTGCGAGTTAAACCCGCACTGCCAGAGAGAAACTTCCGCAGCAGTTATAAACACGGTAGCCTTCAAGGCCATTTTTTGAAAATGGGGTAAGAGAGTTACGACTTCCACCCACGAACCAAGCACCGGCAATACCGAGAGTGTTTTCAGGGTTAGCGCCTTCACGAACAGCGGTAAACCCCCGGTCTTCGCACGAACGAACCCCATCACACATACTATCAAACCGGCTTTCGGTATCAATCAGCAACCGGTCACGGTTCTTTTTGACAAACGATTTGATAGTAGCCATCGTAACTTTTTTAGAGAGGTCAATCATTTTCAATCCTTTGAAAAGGGGTTTATTTCGTCAACAGGGTTAGTATCGTTGTTTACTGGTAGTTTGTCAAGCGTTTTGTGCAGTATTTTCAAATAAATACAGGTTTGGTTAGAAGGTGAATGGGCTTGGGTAGCCCCGGATCAGTCTATCAAGGTGGGTTTCAAGTCTGGCGACTGCCTTTTCCTCAGGTATGTTCCACCCTTGTGATATTGCGATAGCCTTTGTTAGTGCAATAGCCACTTGTGGGGAAACGGCTTCTAGGCCGTGGATTGTGTACTCAGGGTCTGGTTCTGGAAACGTCAGGGTAACCGTATATTTTTCCATTTTCAACGCTTTAGAGTTTGAGAATTATTTAAGCAGCCGCACGCCAATGTAATGGGCTTGGGCCATCGGGATTTTGAAGTATTCGGCAGCTTGGGCCAGCGCCGATTTGGGGGAAAAAGCCTCAACCACCAACTCAATACACGCCAATTTGCAGAGATATTTGTTCACGTTTCAGTCCTTTGATTATGATTGCAGGGCAACCAGTTTAGCGATAACAGCGTTCAGGGCATCAGGGTATGTAACCACTTGGGCACCAGCCCCAACCCGGGCAGCAACATCCTTAGCGGTTTGTAGGTCATACAAGTCAGCACACTGAAGGCAGATTATGCCGGGGACACCCCCGGCAATGCAGACATAAAAGCCGGATTTCGCAACCACGAAACAATCAGCGTTAGCGCCAGTGGTTTTGGCTGCGAGTGCCCATTTGAGGGCGGGGAAAAGGGCGGGGGAGTTCATTTTTCAGTCCTTTGAAAACGGGGGAACATCAACCAACACCCAGATACTAAGCATTTAGCCTTAGTTTGTCAAGACATTTTCCACTATTTTACGAACATATTTAACAGAGATTCCAGCTTGAATGCATGGTGTCTGCGCCATTTTTTGGTTAGTTCAAAGAACTTGGTCATATCCTTGTGGGCCAGTACATCCATGTCAGCATGTCCGAGTTCCTGTGCCCGGGCGTTTAGCCAAGACGCTTGCTGGGTCATATCCTGCTCCATGGTGGTCACAGACGTGGCTTTGTCCTTGCTGGTGTACCGGCCTTTGTTTCGGTAGGGGTTGGCTTTAGACACCAACGATTTCAGTTTAGGTGCAAAGGTTTTCTCTATATTTGCAGCCAGAACGTAAATCCCCGTATCGCTTACGCCTTTTACAGCGTCTTTAAGGTCGGACAATGGGACACTAGCTAAGTGGCGTTCGTTATGGGCGGTAGCCCCTGTTGGGAACGAAAAATCACGGCCACCAAAGGTGTTCCGCATACCCACATAGCTTTCCACGGGTTGTTTGCCACTATTGGCACCTTCTATCGCAACGTAGTCATTGCCAACATCCTTGTGAAAGGTGACTTCATACGCATGGATTGAATGCAGGGGGTTACGGCTACCCGTGGATTTCTCAAAATCTTTGGCATCTTCGATAAAGTTTGACAACCCCACCGAGTCGGCTCCGTTATGCCCAGACAGCCCGTCCGGGGTTTCACCACCCACCCTAAATACAACCATTTTCTCCCCAGCTTTTGGTGCTCTCGGGGGGAACGTAACAGGTACAGCATCATCCGTGCGGCTGACCCCAGTTTTGTCCCAAGGGTTGGGTTCGGTCACTTTGGACACAAAACCTTCCCCTATTTGGCGGTTTGATGAAACATGATTTTTAGCGGCGTTATCATTGCCAAGCGGTGCGCCTTTGGCAACCGGGGCCTTATCCAAGTCCAGAACCCGCGCTCTCATAGTTTTGTCGCCATTCATGGCGGCGGTCACTGCCCGGTGGTGGCCGTTCATCACATAGTGTTTGCCTTGGAATTTGACAGCATCAATGGGCATATCCCCAAACGCAGCATTACCCCGGGCGCGGCCTTCAGCAATTTTGTCGGTGTTCACAAATTTTTGGGTGACCACCATTTTGTCCAGTGGTAGGTCTTGCACCGGTTGTTTCTTAAACAAGGCTTTACGGGCATCCATATAGGCATCCAGCGGCGCGTTCATTGGGTCTTCAATACCCATCTGCCTATGCATTTCTTTCAGGAACGGTACACGGCCATATGGGGTGTATGAAGTGTCTGGTAGGGCCGTTGTAATTGGGGTTATTTTTGAGCGGTCAGACAGGCTACGATCTGGTTTGTAATCGACCAGCCTACGATCCAGTTTACCTGCGTGGGGGCCAGCCGCATTGCGGTTTCCCATCGGTGCGCCTTTGAAAAGGTAAGCAAACATGTTTAGCCCCCAAAAAGAGTCTTCAACCAACCCTCATCAGCACTGGCAGGGGTACCGGCAGCGGGTTGTTTAGGTGTGGGGTATGCAGCTTGCAGTAGGGGCTTCAACGTGCCACCCACTGAGTTGGGGCCATGGGTGCTGTCTTTGGTGCCAGTAAATTCTTTCCCAAGCTGGGCATCCAGAACTTGGTCATAGTCACGGCCATTGTTTTTCTGCTCAAACTCGGCAATACTTTTGGCTTTATTGAATTTAGCACCCACTTCTGCTGATGACATACCTTTAACGCTTTGCAGGGCGGCAATTTGTGCTTGACGCTGGGACACGTTAGCATCCCGGCGATTGCGGTTTATGGAGTCAATGCGTTGAAATTCCTTACCCGGCCCGTCCCCTTGGTGGTGAACCACATTAGCGTTGGGCTTGTATTTCCTGCCTGCCCAGTCATTAGCCTCGGCTTGTAGGCGTTCAATGTGTTGGTCTATGGCAGAGTGTAGCCCAGACCCTTCCCGTGGTTTATGCGGCCCTTTGGCATTGTCGTTGCCAAGAGGGGCACCTTTGAATAGTTTGGCGTACATATCTGGCGCAATTGATTGCAGTTAGAGGGTTTGGGGTTTTTGGTATTGTCGCACAAACCTGATCACCTATCCCGGCAATAGCTGTGGGTGTACGAACGGTTCCGTGTCAACCCGAAGGGATACCAAGGTTGGCACCCAGCCCATACCCAATACGGTATTGGAGTCCTTGGGGGATTTATCAACGTCCAGCGACCACGTGCAATGGTAGAGCCTACCGTCTGGGGCGTGGGTAGCCCCATCAACCGTAACCACTAGGGCTTGCACTCCCAAGCGGTCAACCGTCCCCACGACACGTATATCACCAGCCTGTGGTGGGGTAGGGTTGTCCCCCAGTTCATACGTTACGTGGTGGGCATATACACGGGGCCGGGTTGGTCGTACCAGTTTCAGTAGTTCGTTGCGTGAGTTGTCAGTCAAGTGCCAGCCAGAGTAGGTCACAGATATTCCGGCAGGTCGTTACCGTCCTCGTCTTTGTGTGGCACGTTGTTTTCTGACAGCAGTTTGTTGAACCCCGGAAAGCGTGGCAGACCTATTACCCCATAGGGTTGGTAGGTGAACACGATGGTACGGCCAATCCACTGTTCCCGGTTCAGCCAGATAGCTTCCAGTTCGGGTTTGGTCAACGGCCCGGTGCTAACGTCAAACGTGCCGAATTTTGGGTGAAATACTTTGAAGCCTCCGCAGGTTTCAGTGAGAACCATCCCGGCTTTGGCAGTGCTGCGTTTACTGTGCCCCAGTGCATCCTTGACTTTAGCATTGGTGTTCGTTTTCCCTTGGTTAACGGCCACAATCACAGCCTCATCATCGGCAAATTCTTTCCACTTCAACAACGTACCTTCATTCACAGTAGAGCGGCCATTTTTGTAATGCCCTGTGGGTTTTTTGAGAATCAGACCTTCATAACCACTGTCCATAGCTTCGGCCATGTACAGTTTCAGTTCTTCAATGTTGTGTATAAGGCGTTGTTCCAGCAGTACCACACGCTGTTGTAGCGTATCGGGTAGGTCTGCATACCACCCTTGCAGGGCCTCGTACCGGACAGATGCATAAAGGGTCATTCCCGGGGCGAATGCATCAAACACATAAATCTTGAAGTCTGGGGTTCCGTCAACGGACATAATTGCAGACTGGGTGCGGTGAAATACCCCGGGTGCGGTTGGTGAACCACTGATGACCTCACAATCAATTCCTTCAAGGTGGTTGCGGTTAGAAGTTACCCAAGTTTGGTAGTGGGCATTTGGTAGAGGCAACAGCTTGCGACTCATAGCCTTACCGTCAATGATAGGGCTGCGAATACCATCAAGTTTGAAACTTGCGTACAGCGGGAATTTCAGTTGTGCCGGGGTAGGGATAGCCGAGGCCGCCAGCATGGGTGCCCATGTTGTTGTCATTGAATACTTTCGTTAGTGCGCAATTGATTGCGGGGGTTTATACAGGGTACACGTCAGCCAAAATTGAGACAATTTGGTTTCCGTAGTAGGGCAGGTTCCAGCCGCTACTGACTTTTCCTTGGCGGTCTGTTTTGTAAATAGCCCACGCATCGGCCATGAACTGCTCGACCACTCCCGTGGCAGGGTTCAGGGCGTAACTGCGTTGTGGCGTGGTGGGCCTGCCGTAGCAGCGCACGTTATACCGACCTTGTTTGACCACAAGTTCTCGTAGGGTTTTTGGGTCAACTCGGTCACGTTTACAACGCGCCAGCAGTTGTTCTTTCCCCGGCCTACTGTCATAGGTTTTGGGGTCAGACATTACTTGGCCTCCACACAGGCAGTAACCACATACGCGCTAGAGCCAACGCAGGGTTTGTACATGACACCAACATGAAATTTGACGCTGGTGCGTTCAGTAATTTCGATACCTTTGAGTAGACCGGTGGTAAAAACCTTAGTAACCAGAAACATATTCACTCCTTTGAAACAGTCTTGACTCTAGTCGATTAAAGCGAGTTTGTCAAGAGAAATCGCTCTAGTTATTAGCACCGGTGGAATATCCGGGTGCCGTTCTTCGTTGTACACACAGACCCAGACCCCCGGAACCGGGGGGTGCATTATCAGCAAGCGTTTGGCGGTTTCTTTGGCGGCACCGGGGCTGCTGTAAATCGCTGCATTGTGTGCATGATTCATCAGTTTGTTTCGGTTGCCATATCGGGGGGTGGGTTCGTTGGTGATTACTATGTAACAGGTCATTGTTCTTCAGGTATTTTTTAAGGTTCCACGTGAAACATTTGGTAGGGATTCAATCAGGCCCAATGTAGTCATCCGGGTAATAGTCATCTGGTTCGTAATCAGGTTCGTCCGGGGTCTCGGCGGTCTCCACGGCTTTGATTTCCAGACGTTCTTTTTCAGCGGGTGTGATTTGGTCGTACCAGTCTTTCCCATCAGCGTCTTTGGCAGACATAAGGTCTGCGCTGGCGGGGTAGTCGGGTTCCTGTTGGAGTCCACCGCTCCAACTGCCACGGTCTTCAGGCGTGTAGTCGAATTCGCAGGTGACTTCAATCTCGGTTTCTACACCATCAACGTCAACGGTGATCGTGTCTTCGGTGGTTAGCGGGGGTGGGGGACGATATGCAGCCATTTCTAGTCCTTTAGAAGTTGCGGGAACAGCTCGCATACTAGACGTTTGTATTTAGTTTGTCAAGTTATTTGCCAGCAGCCAGTCGGTTTGTGTGCTTAAAGTATGTGCTGATGTACAGGCTTTGCATACGTTCAAAGTTCAGGGGCTTGGCCTTGGGGTTCACCACGGCATCGCGCACCACCTGTACCTTGGGCATCTTGCCATATTTGCGGGGCGTTAGCACCAGCACCCCATGTTCAGGCCGTAGGTTGTCTGGTATCCCGTGTTTGTCGTATAGGTCACCCGGTACAGCATAGGTGAAACGCTTGACCAGACTCCAGTAACGATCAAGGTCTAGTTTGCCCCATTTGTCTTTTAGGGCATCATTTTTCCAGTCTGTCCAACTGGTTTTGATTTCGACTTCGGTCATGTACCCGGATTTGGACACAACCAGCATATCGCTTTCCCATGCCAGTAGGTGTACGTTCACAAAGCATTTATTGGCTCTGTAGTCAAAATGATGCAACAGTGATTGCTGCATCAGTTTCTCAGTATGCAACGATTCTGGGTGCAGGTACGTTATGGTCATACCCAAATTATAGCGTCAGGCCCCCTAAATTAGTGTTGTTCGATACCGTGTTGTTGAAAGTGGAGTTCGTTATTGGCTTTGCCATGACGTTGGGAAAGCACGGCCACCGAAACACCAGATTTTTTATGGTGTAGGGTGTTGGTTTTAACCATGTCGTTGGGGGCATCTATGTTTGTGTGGAAAGCGTCTTTTTTATCCCCTATTTGTGGGGAAAAACCCATGCTTGATAGCTTGGAGAAAATCTCTTGATGACTGGCTTTTGTTTCCACACTGAGCATACCCTTAGTGCCTTGGCGTGGGCGGTAGGTTGTACCGGGGACAGCCAGTGCCCCTAGCTGCGCAATGTGGGCGCTGAGGTTTTTGGTGCCATTTGGGCCAGCGTCTTTGGGGGTTCCTAGGAATGCCCGGGCAACCCCACCCCCAGAGCTACTTAGTGATGCACTGGTGCCTCCTATTGAGGCACGGGCAAAGGGGCGATGATCACCCGCCGCATTGTTATTACCCAATGGTGCGCCTTTACGTACATCGGTAGTGGCTTTGAACAGGGCTGCAACTTTTGGTTTGTACATGGTACGTCCTAGGTGAAATTGATTGCGTTAAACAGTAGGCAATACTGGAAGGGGGATAAGTTCGTCCAGTTCTTCGTCAGTAGCGCCTTCCTCAGTTTTCAGTTCCTCCCGCAGGGCCAGAATAGCATCGTATTCTTCCTGAGGGGTTTCTGGAGGTTCAGCAGATTCTTCAACGGCTGACTGAAGGGAGTTTTCCCGGTAGCGAGAAAATTCGTCTTGATTCATAGTCGCAAATTTATCTCGCAGGGAGTACCACACTTCGGGGTTACCACGGTGTTCATACAAAAGCATATCCCGGTATTCAGTGTCAGTCAACTCAGACCCACCACGGCCATCAGTTTGTGGGTAGCCACTTTCAGGGCTGTAGGCTTTGTACTCGGGGTGTTCGTCCCGAATTGTGGGCATGTCCGGTGGTTCTGGCAGGTACCCACCAAAGTGGTCTTTTTTCGTGAAAAGGGTTTTGAACATAGAATTTTTCCTTGTGGTTATTTCAATTGTCATACTAACAGGTAGTTGATAGTTTGTCAAGGACATTATCCAGAAACCGGCTTTTGGTTTCCGTCTTTGTCAAAATACTTAAAGTCTGTCCCTTTCACGTATTTAGACACCCGGGCCATCTGGCGTTTGTCACTAAAGTCGATTGTGCCGTACCAGTTACCGTCTTCAGTGGCTTCTGCCAAAAAGTCGTTACCGCTAGTCCTGCGACTCAGGCCAGCGTCTTGGTATGCTTTTGTCAGGTGTGGCAGTTTCATACGCACAGCCAGATTGGGGAAACGCTTGGAGTCCCCAAACCGGGTTACGGCTTTCTGCAATTTAGCCAATTCACCTTTGGCCTCGGGGGACATATTGGGCATACGGGCTACCGCATCATTCACTTTAGCCATGGCCTGTTTACGCCATGAGGGCGGTGAATCATCTGTGAACCCGTATTTAGCCCACGTGTGGAAACCGTTCTCCAGCGCCCCATGCACTTTCAGCTTTTTAACACCCATATCCATGTACGTTGGTATCATTTCTGCGAAGTGTTTTTTACCACTGCCTCCGCCACGGCTGCTTTTTTGCAAGCGCAGTAGGTTGTTTTCAGCAGAGTGGTCACCGTTATGGTTGGTGCTGATGCTTCGGCTTGAGTGCAGATCAAGTGTTGACCCGTGTAGGGTGGCACCAGCGGGTACGCCAAAGTCCAAACCCCGTTCAGACATTTTTATGTACGTGCCATGTTTCAAGGTGGTGCCTTTACCAACGTACCCGTCTATCAGCCTAGCGGGGTCAACCCCTTTGTATTTTTTGGCAAACTCTTTGACAAACCCAACATCCGGGTCTTGGTGGGTGTTACGATCCCCACCGGTCACGGTAACACCTTTGGCCCTCAAGGCTTTTACAGAATCCAAAGCCCTACGTTCTTCTGGGGATAGGTCTTTCAAGGTTTTGCGGTCTTGTTCATCGCGTTGGGCTTGGGTGGCCGCTGCCCTAGCAGCCATTGCAGCGGCTCGGGCTTCCCGTTCAGCATAGGCACGGGTTTGTTGGGCCACTTGGTTTTCATGGGCAGTCCTTTGGGTGGCGTGGGTTTCACGTTGTGCAGGGGTGAAATTATCAGTGACTGTTTGGCGTTGGCGATCTGACATTCCAGACAGTTCGCGTTCCCGGGCAGTATGGCTTAGTCCAGCAAGGTTGGATGCTCTAGCGGCTGCATGGGCCGACTCAGCGGCAATGGCGTTAGCCCGTTGGTTTTCTGTCAGGCCGGACAGTGCTGCATTTCTGGATTTAGCTGACATATTGTGTAGAGCTTCACCCGTGTGTGGGCCTTCGCGTTTTACACGGGAGGCTTCGGCCACCGAGTTAGTATGGTCAGTCTCTTGTTGTTGCCACCGTTGACGTGAGCGCCACGATTGTCCTTGATTGATAGCTTCACGTTGTCCGGGGGTCATAGTTGACAAGGCTTTTTGACGGTCTGCAAAGGACAGGCTATCCAACCGGCCAACTTCAGTGTCTACATGGTCGGTAAGGGCGCGGCTGGCAGCGCGTCGAGCTTGGGTGGACATACCGTTAACGTGTTGGGCGCGTTCTTCACGACTCATACCGTACAGGGAAGCCCCAAGCGCAGCGTGTCGGGCTGCGGCTGCTGCTGACCTAGCGGTATCATTGGCAGCATTCAATTCATGCAGGGATTGCCCGAGGGTGTCGGGTCGTAAATGGTGTGACGGTACCCGCGCTGCGGTTGCCAGAGTGCTATTTAGGGTCAGGCCGTGTTGCCTTAGTAGGTCGCCATGTTTCTCACCCTCCAAACGGGTTCTGGCGTTATTTCGGCTGTATTCTGAGGCATCAGGATTGTTTGCAAGGGCTTGCAGCCTTGTGCGTTCGCCTTCGCGTAAAGGTTGTATTTGGCTTGGCCTGAAGTTGACGTTATTGCGAACAACGGCTTCGCGTTCTGCAAGTAGTTCAGTCCTACGGGCGGCAACGGCTTCTCGTTGGGCTAGGGCTGCGGCTCTGGCAACTTGTGCAGGGGATGGCGTTCCCCTTGGTGTTCGGGCGCGGCGTGTAGGGGCCGCTGCGGCGGCTGCGGCGGCTGCTTGTTCATCAACCACCCGCTGTATGTCAGCAAGACGTTGTTCTTTGTGTTTATTGAACAGCGGTTTCAGTTTGGCCCCGAGGGCGGTTTGTTCAGCACCAAATTCTTTACGGTCACGGGCGTTAGAGCGCGAGAATTTACCCCCAACGCTAACAAAATGGTGATTAGCCGGGGTGTCTTTACGGGCGAACCGGCCACCAGCATCGTGGTATGGGTTGGCCTTAAACAGGTAGGTGAACCCGGATGCAATTGATTGCGCCAACTTACTTAAAAAGGTTGGCTTGGGTGTTGGGGTTTGGGAGTACATGTTATCGCCATTCTCAAACTTTAGGTATGCAATACCGGTGGTTGTTCGGTAGTCGTAACGCCAAAACCCACACGGTACTGAGGGTGTCATTCGTGGGGGTAAACAGGCGGTTGAACATCGACTGAGTATAGCATTGCACATACCCCCTAGCACTTAGGGGTGGGGGGGTTTTGCGTAGGTTACCAGTGAGTCTCCCATCCCTGCGGCGTAGGCATCCCGGGCGATTTGTTTGATACCCGGTTGGGTGGCGAATGGCTGGCGTTGGAACCAGTCTTCAAAAGCAGAGTCACCCACGTGAAGTTTGGGCGTACTGTCAACGTATTGGCGATCACGCATACCCACAACGGGGTTCACGGCGCATTCCTGAACTGTGAATGGTTAGCCATTTCAGGCAGAATCTTTATCACGTTGTCCCGGTGTTTTTCCTTAAGAGTCAGGGCATCATCTTCATAGGCTTGTCGGGCTATCTTGATACGTTCCATCATCTGGGTTCCCAACTCCACTGGGTAAATGGCGATAAGGCTTTTGCGCAGGAACGTCTGTCCACCGTAACCATGGGCTTTGAAGTTGCCATCAGCCAGCAACCGTCCACGGTCACCGAGTACAAACGGAAATTGGTCGTATTTCCAGAAGGCGTAAACCAGTGGGTCTTTAGAGTCAGCCATTAGGTTAGTCCTAGTTCGGTTTTGATGGCGTACCCCACTTGCATGGCCTGCCCGTTTATTGACCCGCGTTTATGGGGGGTTTCTGCTATCCAGTCACAGAGTATGGCGGCCTTACGCAACAGCGCGTCTTTGCGTTCAATGTCTGTAGCCGGGGTTTCTGAGGGCCACGTACCGGGGCAGCATCCATGTACCGCGCATTTCTTTGGTGTGTTGCAGCGCATACAACCGGGCCAAGGGGTTGGCTTGGGGTGGTTAGCGTTAGAGGCTTGCCATGCGTCCCAAGCGACCAGAGTAGTATCTTTGCTGGGGAACGTCACTTGCATGTATTTGCTGGCACTAAACCAAAGGTGAAATAGGGCGCGTTCTAATTCTGGATCACGCACAGCGGTTTCTGCCTTTGCCGCTTGATAGCCAGCGCAGTAATTTTCAAACGGGCGGTGCCAGTCACCGGCAGCGGTGTCCTTGCAATACTGGTCAAATAGTGGGTTGGGTTTGTCGTTCACAGCGTACCCAACTCAACATGGATAGGGTTGCTGGTGGTGACCGTGAAAACTTTGTGCCCTTCAATGGAAACACAGACTTCTCCTTTAACCACCCTTACTTTTACGTCCACTGCGTTTTGGTAGTGGCCGTTCAGTTTGTCTTCAGCAGCCAGCAGTAGCGCACCGTGGCGTTCATAAATGTCTTTATCAGCGAGGTTCATTGATTGTGTGCCTGTCATGTTTGTTGGTATGCGGGGTCGTACTGTAGTCGTACTTCAGCAACGGCTGATTGAAGCTGGGTTATGGTGTATCCAAATATGTGTTCATCAAAATACCCGACTCCAATAATCACGGGTTGTATGTCCAGACCGGCAGACAGTTTGTTAAGAATGGCGGCCTCAACGGCCTTAACCAGTTTAGGAAAATCTACGGTGTCCGAACTGCTATGCCCGTCTTCATACACATAGTTGTCGGGGTTGTCGAAAGCGTCAATCTCTTGGGGCGTGAGTAGGCTCATGGGGTATTCGTTTCAATCTAGTGTGTAGTTAGGTTCTTCAGCACGTGTAGTTGCTTGCCAATACGTTGTTTAGCTATTTCAATATCAGGCATTACCTCAAGGCAATCCCCTAGATAAAGTTTAGGCGTTGCGGTCATATCAAGCCTTTGAAGGTTTTAGTCCCGGGCGGTGTCGGCTGGCATCAGCGTATTTGCTGAGGTTGCCACATTTGTCTTCCATGCGCAGTAGCGCTCTGGCTACCAACCGAATGTCTTTCTGGGTTAGCGCGAGGTCTTCCTGATTCAGCACGCCATTGACGTACACCCTCACACCCCAGCCTCGTCCTTTGAGGCGGGTTACCTTCACGGTGTGGGTAACCAAACCCAGCATCAGTCTTCGCATTTTGAACCTCATGTACTTGGTTTGCCGAACAGGTGGCCGTTAGCTTGCCAGCGGGTCAACAGGTCTTGCTCTTGCACGTGATCGTAGTCTAAGGCTACAGTGCCACCCCCGTGTGGTTGCTTTAACAGCACCTGTCCAAGTTCTGGCAGATCACGAATGAACTCCAGTACCTGCCCATCGAACCTGACGTTCATTGGCAGGTTGCTGCTGTCCAGCACTAAAAACTTGCGGCATACACCCATGTTAGTCCTTTGCAATTGATTGCGCATCAATATGCGTAGTAGTAATCGGCAGCGGCCATAACAGCAGCATCTTCAGCAGCGAGGGCGGCGGCGGTTTCGGCAGCGGCCTTTGCTTCCCGGGCCAGAACCCGTGGGCCTTTGGGTTTACCGTTATCAGCCAGAGTAGTTTGGTAGGTGATTGCAACAGCCAGTTTAGCGGCATGATCAGCAGCGTTATTGACTATTTCCATATCGGGGCTGTTAACGCTGAGGTTGTATGTGAATTTTTTGAATTCAACGCAGATATGACCGGCGTTAAGAGAGTCGGGTTTAACCGATAGAACTTCACGAAAGGCTTTGCCAGACAACACAGCAGCACCGCTGATATAGACCAGATCACCGGGTTTAATAGAGGCAACAGGCCGTAAGCACAGTTCAAAGAATTTGGCCCGGGCAGCGGCACCACGTTTACTAAGAACCACACCAGTACCCCCGCAACCGTAACACCGGTCACCGTCCATCATGTTATATGAGTACCGGCCAGAACCACCACACCGACTACAGGTTTTAAGTTCAAATCCCAGTTTATTGCAAGCCATGATTCAGTCCTTTGAAAAGTGGGGGAATTTCGTCAACAGGGATAGTATCGCCGCTTTAAGCGGGTTTGTCAAGCATTTTCTACAGGAATTTGCTTAGGCTATACGGGTGATCGTCCTGAAGTCCGTCTGCACGCGCTTGCCCACCGGCAGGGTTAGTACGTGTCGTTCCCAGAACCAACGCATGTCCCCGGTTGACTCACGGATGCTGTTATTGCTCGTTAGCCAGTCGGGGGCGGTGGTGTCCGTGAATATATCGGGTTTGCCCGGTAGGCACTGGTGTTGCATCAGGAACTTCATCATAAACCAGAATCAGCGATAATTTCTGCCAGAAATAGCAGAAATATTTGTTTGTGATCGTAGTTTGCTTCTGAGGCGGTGTGCCATGCATACCCAAGTTCCACATCGTTGGTGTAGTCTTCGATCACGGCCTTACCGTATTCTGACAGCACATCCTGTAGCCAGCGTATCTCTGGCAGCGCGGCGGCATCCCGCAACTCGGTGCTTATCGGCCCATACTGAAGGTGGGCATCCTCAGGGTGAATCCTGATTGCATCCCAGCGCAAGCAATTGCGTAGATCAGCATCTTGCCAATACCCACGGCCTTCGATACACCAGAATTGTGTTCTTGCCCCACGGGCGGCGGCGAACAGCAGTCTGCTATGTCTATTCATGGCCTGTCCTCCGTTGACGTTGTTTAATAGACACCTCAACCGGGGGTAGGTCTGAGTGTTTTTCACATAGGGCGTAGCCAAAGCGGGGGTCTAGCCCTATCATGGAAGTGTCACCACACACAGCGCAGGGGCATGGTACGGGCGTAGCGTAGTACCCTTTGAGTACGCGCCAATCCGTTGACGGTGTGTCAGTCATACGTTAGAACCCCCCATTAGTAGTAAGTCCGAGTCATCCGGGTGGGCTTTGAGTTTGAGCGTGGTGTACTTCATCTGTATCATTTACAGTTCCATCCTTGGGGCAGACCGTCCTTACGCTTGCAATTCGGGCGGTTAGGTTTTCCATAATCACTTCAGGGGCGATCCACTTACCGGTGGTTACCATGCTGGTCATTCGTTGCAATGCCAGCTCCATGATCAGCGCGTCAAACTTACGTTCTTCCTGTGTGTGCAGTAGTTGGGCTTCAATCTTACCTGCACGTACTCCTTCCAGTAATGCTGCATCACGGGCAGCTTTGAGTTCCAGTTTACAGGCTTCAAGTTGGGCGGTTAGGGTTGTCATTTGGTAGGGGGTAGTAAACCCCCCATTATAGTGAGCGGTTAGGCAACCACAAAAGGTTTGTCCCATTTGCCCACGTTAACGCTAACATACCAGCCAACGTCAAAGTAATCAGATTGAATATCGCTGTTGTCGTGATTGCCACCGTTAAGGGCTTCAACGATTCTCTCAAAGGTTTTGAGTAAGTCACCTTTGAGCGCACGTTCCATCCATTTGTGATTGATGCAAGTATATTTGTCGGTGATAGGTTTGGCAGGTTGACCCCACTCATATTCATTAGCCCGGACTTCGTTGATATGACCAATAATGTCAACAGGGGCAGATTTGAGATTGAAATTCAAGCTGCTGTGATGATCAATGCTGAGTGAGTATTTCCAGCCAGCAGGAACAACCCGTTTGAGGGCAGCGGCGATTACCGCTTTACGTTCTTGAGAGATATATGCCATGATTCAGTCCTTTGAAAAGTGGGGGAATTTCGTCAACAGGGATAGTATCGGTGATTACAGGTAGTTTGTCAAGTGTTTTCTGAAAGATTTTGCAATCTTTCTGCAATCATTTATGCCGACCAGTAGGTTTCGCTGCTTGGGCAGGTAGCATAAGAAGCGTTGACCGAGGTTTCAAACGAAAGGAGTCGGTAACCGCATATTCAGCAGGGTTAAGGCCAGCGCGGGTACGGGCGGCTTTCGCAGCGGCGGCACTACCAAATGTTTTGGAATAGCGAACAGCCGGGGTAACCAGTTTAGTAGTTTCTACGTTATAGAGTACAAAAGCAGCCATGATTTTCAGTCCTTTGAAAAATTAGGAGAATTACCGAACACAACCAGAGTATCGGTGTTTCTCAGTAGTTTGTCAAGCGTTTTCTAACAAGTTCTAAAAAAGAGTTACCCAGTTGTTATTCACGTATTCTCGCCCGTGCATTCCGTGTTTGGCAAGTTCAACCAAGTCGGACAAGTTATTGACTGGGTGATCTTCGTTGTACCGCATATCAGCACGCCAGCCGGTGTCGGATAGATACAGGTGTAGGTGTGATTTCGCCATCAAGTTCAGGTCAAACAGCACTCGGCCATTGACTTTCATGACCGTTATGTGGATACCGGCTTCCAGCAGTTCTGGCATCCACGGTGGGGTTTGTATGGTCATTGTCAGGCTTTCATCGGTGCAATTGATTGCGTGGCAGGGTTAAGCAAAAACGCACTCAGGTCAGCCAGTTTTTGGGCATAGGCGGTTCGACCGTCACGGGCAATGGCAACATAGCGGCCTGTCGCGCCGTACACCCGCCAGACGGTTCCAAGACCGTAGGCGATACGTTTTCCACCAATTCGTTCAATGTTGGGCAGGTTAGGGTTAGCCATTTTCAGTCCTTTGATTGAGGGTTAGTCCATACGAGATTCGCAGTAAACATCAGCACCAGATTCGCGCAATACGTTAGCGAGAGCGTTGCCGTAGGCCACCTTACGTTCCAACGATTGACCGCCTTCGGGGATGCTGATAAGAACACCACCATAGTCAGAGCGCCGAGCCAGACCTTGTTTTTTCAACCAGTTAGCCAGAGCGCAGTTGCCGGGTTTAACACGAACCGAAGCGAAGCCACAGACACCGCCTTCAACAAAGTACCGGGGTTTAGTAGGGTCAACATCAGTACCAAACAAGGTAGCCGATTGACCAACGACCATGGGAACCGGAGTACATGCGGCCATAGCGGCGGTGGCTTCACGTTTAGCGGCGGCGTAGAGAGCGCGATAACTTGCCATTTTCAGTCCTTTGAAAAGTAGAAACATCACAACCAACACCCATATAGTAGCTGGTTGCTGGCAGTTTGTCAAGTGTTTTCCGTTAGTTCTACCAAAAAGTATTGATGTTTTTTCACCCAAGTACCGCCTTCGTCTTCACTGGTTTTTAGGCTATCGGATAAGGCCAGCCATGCTTGGTCTTTAGTGGCAAATACAGTTGCACGGCCACGGAATAGCAGTTGATCTTGTGCAGGTTCTTTGTCGCGGCCATAGGATAGTGGTCTGCCAGTTTCAAGGTCTGCATCTTTACGTCTAGGTTGGGCCATGATAATGAACGTCATTTGATAACCACCTGTTCTTTGGTAAGGGCGAGGTACCGGCGAATACCGGCACCACAGAATTCCAGTCCTTGATCATACGCTATTTGCGCGGCACCGGTAGGATTCGCCAGTCGTTCAAATTCACAAAGTTCTGCGGCTTCGTCAAGAGCCGCAAGCGCACAGCGTTTGCCGTATTCCCGCAAGTCGTTTTTTGTGTACTTCGGTTTTTGTAAGGGGGACAACCCCTGCACTTTGGGTAGTTTCAGTGGTTTGGTGTTCCACGGGGTTTGGTTGTCAGTCATTATCAGTCCTTAAAAGTCAAACCACTGTTCGGTTACGATTTTGGTTTTGCGTACACGGAACTTACGGGCACCCGGTACGTTGCCGGTCAGTTCACGCCAGACCCCGCCCATGTCCCGTTCATCTTTTTGAATGTCAGCCAGTATTGACTCAATGTCGGACTCGGTGCATAGTTTCACAGTTGGAAAACCCCCGGCAGGGAACCACCGGTCTTTGCCCACCCCGTTGTCAAGTGGTTTGCGTTTTTCATCGTAGTACCAGATATGGATAACGTACAGGAAAACATCGTCTTTTATCGGCACGGTAACCGGGGTGTACTTGCTTTTGCGCATATCAGGCTCCTAATGTTGCCGGTGCGCAATCAATTGCGCGTCCGTCTGCGGTTTGAACAAGCACCACGCTGACCATGTGGGCTTTGGATTTTGGGGCAGCGAACGCCAGCACGGCCAGTAGTTTAGCCGCGAACAGGTTCAGCGCCTGTATTTCACGGGTTTTTCTGTCATAGAAGCATTGATAGGTGTTCATAATCAATAGGTTTCCGATTCGGTTTCAGGTTCGTCTTTGGTGACTGCGGTCAACCGGGGCCAGTACAGAATGCAGTCACGGCCCATGCTGTCTTGATTGAAGTTAAGCAGGGTGGCAACGCATTGATCAAATTCGGATTTGGGGTTACCGTCAACCGGTTCATCGGTTTGAAGCGCATCGACCATTTCATCAGCCAGTTCGCTGATAACGTAAGCAATAACAGCCATGCAATCGCTCATGCTGCCGGTGATACCCACGCAGTTCCTGCCGTACATCCCACGCCCACTGTAGTCGGGCCTAAAGGATACCTCGCCGTAGCCGCAGTCACAGGCGGCTTCAAGTGCGTCAACGAGGGCGGTTTTGGTAGCGTCTTTCATTTTCAGTCCTTTGAAGTTAAGAGCGGTAGAAACAGTCTTTATAGTAGGTGTTTCTAATTAGTTTGTCAAGTGTTTTTTACAACAGTTTCAGCGATTGTTTGAACAGGGGGCCGTAGCCCCTGCTGCTCCTTAAAAAACGGTAACCGTAACCAGTACACCACCTTCGTACTGGCTTCGGTCAGATACAGCGGTTACCCGCATACCTTCACCTTTGCCAGTTGTTTGGTCGTACATGCCGATCACAACCGTGTACTCGTCATCAGAGAGTACTTCTGCTTGCAATGCCCAGCCTTTGCGAAGGTGGGGTTTACCTGCCTTAATGACAGCTTTCCTGAGTGTAGCTCGCATGTGCTTACCTCAATTGCGTTGGAGACCGAACCCGCCCCAACTCGGGTGTCGCCTTGTTTTATTTACCGTCCCGGCTGAGGACTCGGTGGGTCATGTAGCACTCCTTTGCTGTTTTGTTGCGGTAAGCCGGTATTCTATGCGAATGTGCTTAGTTTGTCAAGCATTATCGAACATATTTTCTACGTCCAAGATTATCGTAACCCCAGTCCTGACCACGAACCCTGTACAGGTTTACCCCGCTCTTGTCATATTGGTTAACAAGGATGCACAGTTCATTTACTTCCAATAACGTCCAGTTGCGGCGGCGGTCAAACTCAAATGGTAGTCCAAGAACACCAACACTAGCACCTGAGGAAATTAGCTCATAGCACGGGGGATTATTCCAAGCTGGGGGCACAAACACGTTCCGATGAACATCCCCGCCCAGATAGGCCACGGGCTTGCCTTTAACCAGAGTGCAGAATTCGCCGTACTCACGCTTGTATTTTGACCAGCACTCAGAACTCTGAGTTAGCGTCAGCCCACCGGCCACAAGCGTGTACCGCAGTTGGTGATCTAAGGCAGTGGACAGGAACTGCATCTGCTCTGCGCCCATTAGCACCGGGTCAGCCGACTTAGCCGGGGTGGCGTAGTACCGGTTGTCCAACAGGATGATTCTGGCGTGTTCGGTGTCCACCACACCATGTAGGTTTGGTGGGCTTGGGGCACAGTTCATAAACTCATGGAACATTGCCCGGGCTACATCGCGTTTTTCAGACACTAGATACTCCGGGTGACTCAGAGTGTCTGCACCGTACACGTTATTCCATGCAAAATCGTGATCATCATACACCCCAAGCAATCCACGTTTTTTACGCATCTGCGCAAGCAGGGCGGCAAATTCAGGAACAGCCCACTGTTGTTCATATCGGCTACGCATGACCGAGGCGAATTCCTTGACCGATAGCGGTTTTGTCCAGCCCTGATGTTCGGGCGTAAACGGCCACAGACCGAAATCCATATAAATCTGGTCGCCTAGCAACAACAGGTAGTCTGGGTCTGACTCAGCAATATCTAACCAGACGGTCTGGCGAACTTGTGGATGATACCTAGCACAGGATGTAAAAGCTATTTTCGTACTTGACATATGGTTTACCTTCGGTTTTCATACACTATATCAAAATCCCCACATTCATAGAAGTTCTGGGGCGCTAGATTGTTGTCTTCTGCTTCAAGTAGGGCCAAAAGTCTGGGGAACCGCTCCCGGTAATTGGGCAGAGACAGCAAACCCTGATACACCATTTCCGCACAGGTCACACTGCCTTTGGTAGTTATGTCGAAAATGTTGTCATATGGGTAGCCTAGTTGCCCCTTGACATTATCTAACACCGTAGTCCACTCATCCAGTGGTACATCCTTTGGCTTCAGCAGTACCACTGAATCACAGTCAAACACCTGCATAAACGTGGAATAGTGAACACCCTTGGCGGTGGCTTCAATAATCTTGTAGTCCATGTTGTTCTGAATGTCACCCTCCACGTTCATAAACGTATGGGTGTAGTACGGTTTCTTGCGCGTGTACAGGTAGTTCAGGACAAAAATGATGTACGTTGTCAGGTGGGACTTGCGGCGGGTGAGAATTATCAGGTAGTTTTCTTTCAGCAGCCCACGTATGTGATCGTGGTCGCATTCTTTCAAATAAAAGTACACCCCTCCGTTGAACAACGCCTGTACCCTAGGCCACTGGATGTTGGCAAAAAATGCCCCCATGCCATCCCACAGTTTAAGCGCGGTTGGGTGGGTACTTAAATAGGTTCGTAACGTCATCTACTTATCCTCATAACTATGGTGAGGCGTAGTATAAACCACCTTACTGAGGATGCCCAGTGGGTGTAAATAAAGTGCTTGACAAACTACGGGCTTTCAGGTAGTATCTGCGTGTGGTTAGTAGTTATTTGTCAAAGGAGTGACATTATGGCAGTTGTAGTTCCCAGCGTGTACATTGAACGTAAAACAGGCATGTACCGGGTAATGGTTAGCGGGGTTCCCGTTAGCGGATATTGCCCAAGCGTGGCTCAAGCGGTGTCAGTAGCGGCATTGTGGTTTGTTGTCCCACATAGTCGTATGGCTTTTGATGCCGACAGCAGGCAGTGGTATAACCCAGAACTGGATTTCAGCAGCGTACCCAGTGGGTGTAGTTAATCCAGTGGGGGGTGGTGGAGCGTGTGGGTCGGTACCGGCCCGCCCAGTCCTAGGGGGTACCTAGGAGCCTGCTTTTTCACACGCAAATTCAGGTGTTTCGACCAACTCGGCCTTACGTTTTGGGTAGGGCAAGCGGTTGGCCTCAACTGCTGGTCGTATTGTATCATCTAAAACCATGATGTACCGATATTTTGAACTTCCTTTCACCACCTGAATGAAGTCCTTGCCAATGTGCGTACCGTAAGACGCTCGCATACTGCGCCCATGCATTCGCTTGCCGTTAACCACGTATTCTTCGGCCACGGGCGTTTTGCCAGTGTAAACCCAGTTTGTGGCCTGATACACCCCGCCGTGATGGCCTTGTTCAGGATCAGCATAGGACACAATCATTTTCAGACTGGGGCTGTTGCGTTTGAGAAATTTTAGGGCCAGTGTCATTATCCTGCTCACGGGCGTTACATGTGCGGCCAAGGCAATGCGGGTAAGTTCGCAACATTGATCTTGAGCGCAGCCATAGGGGTTACCCAGCCCGGAATTAGCGCCACGGCTAAACAGTACAACGCCAATAAACTGCTCGTTTTCATACACACCGATTTTGACTATCTTGCCAGCGGGTATAGAGCGGGAATAGTGCCAGTTTCTGCAAGCAAAATGCGCGGCACCATGGGTAGCCCAGTCAATTCGTAAAACCGGGGGTGTGGGTTTAGTATCAGACATTGGCAGGTACCTCAGCGCGTTTCGGATAGGGTAATGACAGGGGTTTAATTTGCTGGCGCATGGGTTCGTCCAGCGGTTGCAGGTACTTGTGTTTGCCCGTGGTATAGAACACGGTAGCCCGGGGGTCAAGATTGGCCCTTACCCATTCAAGAGACTGCGTACCGCCAGCAGCACCAATCGAGCGCGGGTGAACCTTTTTGCCACAGACAACAAACGCACCCATACTACCCACGTTCATTAGCCCGGTGTACACCCAGTTGGTAGCCTGATAAATACCACCATGGTGATTTTGATCAGCGTCTGCATAGGAAACGACAAGCCTGAGGCCGGGACTGTTGGTGCGCAAAAACCTGAGCGCCAATGACAGTATTTTACTAACCGGGGCAACGTGGGTGTTAAGGGCCACCCGGGTTAGTTCGCATACTTCAGATTGTGTGAGGCCGTATGGACTACCGATTTCAGGCGTAGCACCTCGGCTGAAAATCACTACGCCAATAAACTGAAGGTGTTGATCGTCCGGGCCTTCGTAAACACCAATTTTTATGGTCTTACCAGCGGGTACGGTTTTACTGTAGTGCCAGTTTCTACAGGCATAGGCGGTTGCCCCATGGGTAGCCCAGTCGAGTTTTAACATGATGGTTATCAGAATACCGTGAACTTGTGTTTGCAGTTGGGGCAGGTTTGGGGAAACTCTGGCTTGGGCAAAAACGTATCTAGCTGACCTTGGTCTTCAGCAGTGCCGGGGGCGAAACTGACCATGGTTCGTTCTAACTCGGACTTGGCAAAGCCTAGTAGGTTAAGGTCGAACTGTTCATTTTGTAGGTCTAGCAGTTCAGCGCGTAGTAGTTGTTCGTCCCACGTACTGCCAAGGGCCAAACGGTTGTCAGCCAGTACGTAAGCACGAACTTGCGTGGGGGACAAGTTGGTTACTCGCAAACACGGAATAGAGGGTAGGCCGAGGGCGATGGCGGCGGCGGTGCGTCCGTGACCGGCTATCAGTACGTTGTCAGCATCTACCAGTACCGGATTGGTAAACCCGAATTGCACAATACTGGCTTTGAGTTGGTTGATTACCAGCGGGTCGTGAACACGGCTGTTAGCTGCATAGGCGGTTAACAGTTTGGGGTCTAGCCATTCGATAACAGGCGCGGGTGCGGCGGCGTTGGCCGTTTGGGGGTTGGCAGTTGTGGGGGCGTTAGCACTTTGGGTCATGTTTGAAAAATTCATATGATTTGAACAGCGTTTTCTGTGAACGGGTGGGGGTGCGAGTTTGGGCGTTGAAACCTAGGGGGGGGTGGTGGTTAAAGCACGTTTGAACGCTGCTGCATTTTTAATGGAGGTCTAAAAACTTGCTGCATTTTTAAGGGGGTATTCTGCGTTCGGGTGGGGGGTGGGTTTTTGAGCGTTGAAAACTGGGGGGGGTGGGGGGCTGGCTGGTTAGAGTTTGGGCAGCATCACTTCTGTTTTGGGAAAACTGATTTGCAGTTTGGGCATGTACAGGTTTCTACCTGCGGCTGCTGTTGCTCGGGGGTCGGTGCCTGCCCTGCATCGGGCAGTGGCAACGTGTATGCAGCGAGTGCGTCATCTAACTCGGTTTGGCTGAAGCCTAGCACGGGTAGGCCAAAGTTCATAGCCTGTAAGGCTTTCAGTTCAGTGTGTAGCAGTTCGGTATCCCATGAACTGTTCAGGGCTATGCGGTTATCGGCAATGACATAAGCCTTCTTCTGTGCGGCTGTTAGGCCAGTCAGGCGTATGCAGGGGATATGTGTCAGGGATAGGGATAGCGCGGCCTGTAGGCGTGCGTGTCCTGCGAGTACAGTGTATGCCTCATCGACTATCAGGGGTGCGAGTACACCGAACTCCTTAAAGGATGCGACTATCTGGGCGATCTGTACGGGCGTGTGGGCGCGGCTGTTACGGGCATAGGGGGTAAGCGTGGATACGGGCACCAGTTCGGCTTTTAGGCCCTTTATGCGGGTATGCAGGTCAGATAGGGCAGCGGCGGTCATATCAGGGGTTTTGGCGATCTTAGGCATATACAGGGCGTGGTTAGGGGCTGGGCGGCGTGTAGACCACAGTTTATCAGGTATTAGGGGCGTGTGGCGTGTACAGGGCGTGATATACAGGGGTTAGGTACGGGCAGGGTATAGGGCAGGGCGTACAGGTAGGCGTACCAGTGGGCAGGGCGGTATTTGGGGGCTGGGCATATGCAGGCATCCGGTGGGGCTGTGGTATTTGGGGGGGTAGGGCGTGGGCGGGTGATGTGGGGCTGGCGCAATCAGTTGCGCGGCCTTAAAAAATAGCTGATTTTTTTGGGGGCATACTCTGGGGGGTATCCTCCGGCCTGTACGTGTTCTTACTTAACATAAGATCCATCGTATAAACTAGACCAGTGTTTCCGGCTGTCGTATCCGCTGGGCTGGGGGGTATGCCGGAGGCAAAATACTGGCACGTTTTTTTCCCCGGAGCTGAAAAACGGGGCCTCGTTTCGTGTTCTTGACAAATTTTACAAGTCCAAAAACGCCGAGGTTTTTTCCTAGGCCGTTCCTGGTAATCCAAGGGCTGCGGTGCGTGGTATGCAACATTTGGAGCCTGATTCTTTGGGTAAAAACTGGGTTTGGTGAAAAACAGGGCATTTTCTATCTCGCAAGTTCGTGCTTTTTTTCAGGCGCAATTAGTTGCATTGGGCTTGTGCAAGTAATTGCGCGGCCTAGCCTAAAAAACGGTGCCCGTCATTCGACATTCCTTGCCTGCGGCCTATCAGCGGGGTCGCTTCAGTCGGGGAATTCCCTATTGCCGTGGGTCTGCGGTCTTCACGATCCATCTGCGTGATGATACTCACGCTATTTAGGGGATTCATGTTATGAGAATTCCACACTTCTCGGCGCATAGTCAGTCCGTAAACTACGCCAGCAAGGGCATCTGCAATATCTTTGCTTCCGTGGGGCGGGTGATCCACTTTTCCCTTCTTAAAATCCATCTCCAAGGTCAGAACTTCATGCAATAACTTGGGTTTATGGGCGATTTTTATGCGGCCATCGTAAAAAGCTGCTTTTAGCAGTTGGTAGGGCATGATCGTTGTGTCAACAGACTGGTATCCAGTGCGAAAACCTTCACCCCGGAGAATTTGCATAGTGTCAACGCTCTGAAAACTATCAAGTGTGACCCACGATATAGGCATTCCCAGTTCTCGCAGTTTGTACAGCACTTTTCTGATGTTCGCAAACTCGATTTCCCCATTTGGGGGTGCGCAGATTTCAAGGCATACGTCAACGGCGATTACCGGCAGCTTTTCGATACGGTCACCACGGTGTACGTCAACGAATTTGGGGCAATGACCGATAACCAGACCCGCGCTGTCGCCTTTTATGGCAAGGTCGATATGTGCAAAACGTGGGTAGTTGGTCAAAATACGCTTTTGAAATAGGCTGGGGCGGGTGTTTATGAAGTCCACCTTGTCGCTGTCGCAAACATCAGAGTACGTACCAAAACAGGCACTCACTTTTTCCGTCAGTCCCATGAAAGGACTGCTGCTCAAGGTGGACACGCCAGCAATATCCCGCAGGGCGTGCAACATGTCAGTCTCAAAGTCCTGTCGGTATTCCTCGGGTATGCTCATGACCAGTGGTTCGTCCACTGCATTCATGATTTCCGTGCTGCCAATGATGCGCGGTCTACGGGTTGCGTCACCAACAAAGATGGAAAACCACTTTCCGCTGAAAGTTCCGGGTGGTTTTATGTCCCATACACGTTTGTCGTAAACGTAAATACTGGATTTCCCGGTAGCCGCGATTTCCCTACGTTGTTCGGCTTCTTTTACGTCAGTAAACTGGCCGGGGTATCGTTTGGAGGATACCAAACACAGCAGTCCCGGCACTTTTCCGGCTTTCATGAACCGGCTTTTCCTACGTTTTGAAATAGAGTTGTACAGGGCAGTCGCTTGGTCGTATGAAGTCCCGTCCATTGTGTTTTTGGACTTTTCGACCACGGCCATAAAGTTCATTTCGTCAATTACACCGCCTATCACGTTCTGGCCGATAGCCCCGGTTTCAGAGCCGGATACGGGTTTCACGATTATTCGATTGGGGAACCGCAGTTCACTGATTATGTCCTTGGAAAACGGAAAGTGCTCTCTGAAATACTTGGATTTCTCTATCATGCTCTTGAATCGGTCATAGTCAACGGACTTAGCCAGAGCGGCGGTGATGGATTGAAATATGAACACGATTTCCGAGCTTGGGTCAAGCCCGAACAGTTCGTGGGGGTTACGGTAACAGCTTAACAGGAAAAGCTGGTAGGCCGTTGAATACAGGGCAATAGTGGACTTCCCAGTACCGATAGCGCCCGTCAAGATACTTTCCTGATATTCGCCGTTGTTCATTTCTTCAGTGCAGCGCAGCACTTCAGGGTACAGGATACCCTTGGCATCCAGATAGTAGGGGTCTTCAATAAACGTGCGTACACTGACCGGCTGGTACTTAAACTGTGTAAGTTCGACAATGTGTCGTTTGTCGCCTGTCTGCATGTACCGGAGCATACCCTTGGCCCAACGCAAGCGGTAGGACTCATCGGGGATACCGTCTGCTATAGACCGGAATTGGACAGCGTATTCATCCCCCATCACTATTGCAACAGTTTGGAGGATTTCGGAGAAACCGAAGGTGTCAATTTGTGGCATTGGGGTCTTCTGGTTCGGAGTAAATGCCGTTAGCCAGCGCAATCAATTGCACGGCGGCATCGGTGGCTGCACTCAGGGATTTCTGGATGCTCATGCTGGCTTCCATTGGGGTTTGACTGTCAAAAGCGGTTGCGCTCGGGGCTTCAACGGCTTGCAGTTCCAGAACCCGTGGGGTAAGCCCTTGTATTAACAGCTTGCGGTCAATCACGTTCATCAGGTTGTTTAACACCATGACCTTGGTGTTTGCGGGGGTCGTGTTTTGCCCGAACAGCGTCCAGTAGCTGTTCTCAATCATAGACAGTTTGGCAAGAGCTTCGCCTTTCACTAGGTGGCCGTTGCGTGGCCCACCAGCAATTTCCCATCTTGTGCGTACAGCGTGAACAAGTGCAAGGGTTGTAATCTTGTCGGTTTTCAGAATGTCTTCAAGCACTTTGGTGTTCGTCACACCTTTGAGCATAAGCAGTTCGGTCTGGGCAACCAGTTTTTCCCGGTTCGCATATTCAGCAGCGCGGCTCGGGTTGTCGGGTTCAATCAGTTGCGGTAGTGTTTTTCGCACGTCTTCAATCTGTTCAGCGGTGTACTCGCATACACCAGTTGCACTTACTTTCACCGGTTTAACACCGGGGATCATACTGCCCACGTTATTGTCACGGTATTTGGCGGTGTTTTTTGACGGTGGTTTGTACAGGGTTTCAGCCAGCAACGGTTTGCCTTTTTTGCGAGGGGGCAGCATCAGTTTCTTACGCAAGTCCGTACTAGACATTTTTGCAAGTGGGTCATCTTTACGGGGGCGGCCACGTGGGCGCTTAGTCGGTTGCACGTATTCAGCCTGTGAGTCATAGCGCGGCTGTTTCGGTTGCCCGTCCTTGCGCGGATTTCCCCCAGCGAATTTCGGGGCGGGGGGCGGCAATGTTTGGGCGGTGGTGGAATCAGGCGCGGGATGTCTCT
>JFJP01012119.1_pt1 | contig 50010 bp, 39 predicted proteins | sample 431651 | NCBI WGS metagenome assembly JFJP01 (sample SAMN02602958, study PRJNA72255) | Microbial mat metagenome, whole genome shotgun sequencing project. | biome: fresh water; feature: sink hole; material: water; isolation source: purple microbial (photo- and chemosynthetic) mats found in... | reverse complement strand
ACCAAAAAACTAATTTCGCATCCTATCTTTCACACCGCAAGAAAAAGATGGCTCAATTAGACCTTTTCACTCGCAACCTTGCGTTGTAATATTAGATACCCAACCATTATCAATTTTTTACTGTTTCTCATGAAACGTTATTTGCCCCCAAAAGAGCAGGCAACCTAAATTTCGGTTTGGCTACCTGCTCTTTTCAAATCACCAATACACATAGTGCAATGGTTTATTGGATATTTCCAGGACATCTCGGGATTTTATTCTTTTCCAGTGGGAGATGTCCTCAATTGCTTATTATTGCCAGTTCTATATTTCTTCCTCTTCTTCTCAATGCAGTTGTTATGGCTTATCTTCTGGCTGTCAAAGTACAAAGATTAACATTACCTAAGGTTATTTAAGCATTGTCCGTGTCTGTTCATGCATATAAAGTGGAAGATAGTAATGCCCGCCCGCGTTCTTTCCACTGGAGCCAGAGCCTTTCCAACCGCCGAAGGGTTGGAAACCAGGCCAGGCACCCGTCGTTGCGCCCTGCGGACGATTGGCATAGGTCACGCCTGCTTCAATATTGTCAAAGAACCAGTCGGTTTCTTCGGGAGTGCCATAGAAACCAGCCGTTAGACCGTAATCCACATCATTGGCGATTTGCATAGCATCCTCCAGATTCTTGATCTTGCCAATCGTGGTAATAGGAAGGAACATCTCATGTTTCCACAAACGATGATTAAATGGCAGGTCGGTGACAAAAGTAGGTTCGCAGAAAAACCCCTTGTCATACACGCCTCCTGTCTTGACCTTACCACCAGTCAGGAAGGAACCTCCACCCTGGCTGATTTCGGTACAATAATGTTGGAAGTCTTTGTAGGCAGACGCATTAATCACGGGTCCAGTGTATGTGCTTCGATTCGTTGGGTCGCCGATAACCAGTTTTGAACCGAGTTCTCTCAGTCGACTAACCAGATCATCATAAACAGAATCCTCTGCCATCACTCGTGAAGCTGCTGAGCATTTTTGACCCTGAAGACCAAATGCCGAACGGGTAATCCCAATTGCGGCACGCTCCAAATCCGCATTCTTTGAAACAATGACAGGATTCTTTCCACCAAGTTCCAAAATCAACGGGCGCACATAGTTTCGTTTTCCGAAATTCTGGAACATCTTCATACCAACCTCAAATGAACCCGTGAAGGTTACACCAGCCACTTCGGGACTATCGATCAACGCTTGTCCCAGCGTGGAGCCAGGACCTGTAACAAAGTTCACCACGCCAGAAGGGATGCCCGCATCACGAAAGCAATCGATCAGCAGGCGGGCCACCCAGGCGGTGTCGGTTGCAGGCTTGACCACAACCGTGTTACCCGCTGCCAACGCAGCGCCCATCGGTCCACCTGTCAGAGCAAAGGGAAAATTGAATGGGGAGATGATCAGCCACACACCGTACGGACGCAGGATGGACACATTGCGCGATTCATAGCCCACGAGTGGGTCTTTGCCCATTTCAACAACGTAGCCGTTGTTCTTCTCCATTTGGTGGCAGGAGTAATAAATTAAGTCGGCTGTCTCCTGCACATCACCCAACGACTCCATGCGGTTCTTGCCGACCTCCAATGCCATTGCCGCGCCTAATTCAAAAATCCGCTCTTCAATTAAAGCAGCCGCCTTGCGTAAATATCCCACACGTTTTTGCCAGGGCGTACGACTCCAGGTGGGGAATGCCTTGTGGGCAGCGTCTAACGCATCCATGGCATGAACAGCATTGCCTTTTTGCATCTTTGCCAGCACCCAATCAGTGTTAACGGGAGAGTGGTCGTAAAAAGTTTTATCAGCCATTACCTCCCTGCCATTGATGAACATGCCGTATTCCCTCCCCATATTCCGCTTTAATTCTTCTACGGCTTTGTCAAAACCGACATGGAGTTCTTCAGGGGGATTGAACATGGTTGAATAAGTAAGTCTAAAATTTGTCATGGAAACCTCTTTTCGAATTATTTTAAATTATATGTTAAATATATAATTATGACAATAATTATCTCATTAGCATAGTATAAGAAATTGTAAGATGGGGTAAAACAGGGTTGTCACAATTAATAAAATAATACCAACCTTTTTTATCCAATAAGGAGATTTGATGAAATTTTGCTATTTTCCCCAAACCTTTGGGCTGGTCGCCATCCTACTTATGGCTTCCTGCGCCCCAACCAATCCAGTCCCGGCAGTTGACACTGTTCCCCAAAATTCTGGCTCAATCGAGACTTCTGTTCCCCCGCCAACAGTTTCAGCCAATTCCTCCGTTCCGCAGGCAACAGATGTACCTTCCCAGGCCGTGGAAGTACAAGCTGTCGCAACCAGCCGCGGACCCAACCTTGAAGCCACCGACCCCGCCACGGTCAATTTGGCTTCAGGACAATTGCAATTAATCGAATTTTTCCGCTTTACCTGAGGTACCTGCCGATCAATGGCGCCCATGGTTCATGGGCTTGAAGCAGAATATTCTGGCAAAGTCAAGTTCTCCTACCTTGATGCTGATGACCCCAACACAGATGCTTTCCAGCGCACACTCGGATTTGCCTATCAACCCGAGTTTTACCTAATGGATGCAAACGGAAATATATTGAAGAAATTCATAGGTTTTGTTTCGCAGGAAGATTTCACGACAGAATTTGCTAAATACATTCAGTAGCCAATGTGACCTATCGTCCCGAAGAGTTTTAGCAAGCCTTCGGGACGATTTTTACAGCCTGAGTTTTGTGCAGTAAGAAGGGGAGGATAATCAGTGGACAACCCGTGTCATTTCCGTCATAATGTGAGTGTACATTTTACAAAGTCACTTGATCAATCACAGGAGATTTACAAATGACCATACATGCCAGTCTTGAAAAACCTACCTTACTTGGGGAATATCGTTACGAGTTACGCCCCGTGGAACGCGGCTATGCCAACCGAACCCTGCACATCAATTTGGGAGATAACACCATCCGGGAGAAACCAGTAACTCAACAGATGAAAGATCTGTTTACGGGTGGGCGAGGATTTGCGCTCAAATTGCTGTGGGATGCAGTCACGCCAGACACAAAGTGGAATGACCCACAAAACGAACTGGTAATTGCCAATGGGCCTATCTGTGGAATTACAGCTTATCCGGGCAGCGGTAAAGCCACCGTGGCAACTCTCAGCCCGTTGACCCAAAATGTAGTTGACAGCAATGTGGGCGGTTACTTTGCTCCGTTCCTGAAATTCTCCGGGTTCGATGCACTCGAGATTCAAGGCAAAGCCGCCGAAGATGTGATCATTTTCATTGATGGGGATACTGGCAAGGTGACGATTGAGTCTTCCACGCTGGATGCATTAGATTCACATGAGATCAGCAACCAACTCACATCAAAATATGGAAGCGATGAAAAGAGTAGACGCGGTATCGCGGTCTTTTCCGCTGGTCAAGCGGCAGACCATATCCGTATCGCATTGATCAGCTCCTCCTGGTATGATGTGCGCCGCAAAGAAGCGCGTCTCAAGCAGGCAGGGCGCGGCGGACCCGGGCGTGTATTCCGCGACAAGAAGATCAAAGCCATCGTGGTGCGTTTCAGTGATATGGGCGGCGACAAAAACGGCGTGGCAGATATGGCTCTTATCCGCAAAGCTGGAAGCCGCATCAACAAGGAAATTGCCGAACTTGACGACAAGCAGAACCAGATGCGAAAAGTTGGCACCGCCAATATAGTCGAAGTGATGGATCACTTTGACCTGTTGCCCACGCATAACTTCCGCTATGGGTCACATCCTGATACACATAAAATTGATTCAAAGGTGTGGAAGGAAGCCTTCACCCAGGGTTTACCTGATGGGTGCTGGCTGGGATGCACCATGTCTTGCTCGCATGGCGTGGATCACTTTCCACTGAAAACAGGACCTTATGCAGGTCAGTGTGTTCTGGTAGACGGTCCAGAATACGAGAACGCTGCCGGACTTGGTTCGAATATCGGGAATTTTGATCCGCAAAAAGTCTTGGAACTCAATTTCTATTGTGACACCTACGGCGTGGACAGCATCTCATTTGCCAACTGCGTGGCTTTCGCAATGGAATGTTATGAAGAAGGTTATCTCACCAAAGAACACACAGGCGGCATGGAATTGAACTTTGGCAATGGCACTGCGGCTTTAGAGTTAATCCATCAAATGGCACGCGGTGAAGGATTTGGTGTGATTGTTGGTCAGGGCGTACGTTATATGAAGGAATATTTTGTGCGTGAATATGGCGCAGATCCAAAATTCCTGCATGACATTGGTATGGAAATCAAAGGCATGGAAATCTCGGAATATCTAACCAAGGAATCGCTTGCACAACAAGGCGGTTTTGGACTGGCAACCAAGGGTCCACAACACGACGAAGCCTGGTTGATCTTCATGGATCAGGTGCAGAATCTGTTGCCAACCTTCAAAGACAAAGCCGAAGCTTTACATTACTTCCCGATGTGGCGCACATGGTTTAGCCTGCATGGGTTGTGCAAACTTCCGTGGAATGATATTTCTCCTGAAAATAACAAGCAAACCAGGGAACCAGCCAAAGTGGAAGAACATGTGGAAAACTATGCCTGGATCCATCAGGGAGTAACGGGTAAACCGACTGTACCCCAGGATCTATTGAATCAATCAGAACGGGTATACAACTTCCAAAAAGTTTTTGCCTTGCGGATGGGGCGTGTGGGACGCGGGCACGACTACCCGCCGTACCGCGCGATGGGACCTGTCACCATAGCAGAATACGAATCACGCCAAGATCGTTACGATGAACAGCTCATCCGCCTGATTGAGATTGATCCCGCAGGGCTGTCAACAGAAGAAAAGATGAAGCATCTACGAAAATACCGAGAAGGACAGTATGAACAATTAATGGATGCGGTTTATCAGCGACGCGGCTGGGATGCGAATAGTATTCCCACCCTCGAAAAATTACGCGAGCTGGGCATTGATCTACCCGAAGTGATCGAAGTCGTTACCCGGGCAAAGAAAAGCGTTTAAACATGGAGACAATGTTATAAAAACCAGCAGGCTTTGCAGGCTTGACGACGGAGTCGGGCCTGCTTTTTAATGCTATAATTTTTTGGGCCTTTTTATTTTAAACAAGAGGTAGTCATGCGAATCATGAAGTGCTTCCTTCCATTGTTTTTTATTGCAATTGCCTCCCCCCTGCTTTATTCCTGCAATCTAAGCGTTGCTGTAGCTACCCCCACGCAACAGGCAACTTCTTCCAATACAGTCATGCCTGCCACTTCACCTACATCGACACTGACTTTCACACCTCCTGCCACAAGTACACCTTTCCCTACGTTTATAACCGCTTTTCCACTTACCACGACTCCCACTCAACAGTGGACTGCCTGTCCAGGTATTGTTATCACAAAAACCCAAACGAACAAAGGCGACATGCTTCATATCCTTCGCTGTGAAGATGGACTGGAATATGACCTGGGGCCGCTTGCAAAGGGTACATATGCAGTTGGACCCAATGACAAATTTCTTGTATACATCACCTCAGGTGGCATTGTCTATGCGGCAAAAATTGGCGAACCGTATTTGAATGGGCTATATAATCTAATGCGCGAACGCATATTCACTGTTTTCAATAAAGGGGCTGCGCCTGACTTCCAGATTTCGTTTGTAGATGGCGTTCTAAGCTACAAACTGGTACTGTTGGAAAATAATTATGATCAAAAACGTGTGTATGATCTGCCAACAAGGATCACACATTAGCATGCATTGGCAATACCGACTGGGACGTGCTAAAATTCACAAATGATGGTCCACATCAAATTGCTTGCCAACTATCGTGAACACCTTCCGCCGGGGGCTAAAAATGGGGGGGTGGAGTTGGATGTTCCCGATGGAACAACTGTCCGCGAAGTGATCTCACGCTTTCCGATTCCACTTGATGACACCAGCGTAATCGTATTAAATGGTCTCACTGTAGACCTGGATACCCCGCTTACGGCGGGTGACATAGTCTCAGCTTTTTCAGCAATTGCTGGCGGATAAACTCTTAAGCACAAAGGACGCAAAGGGAAAGACCTTTGACCCTTTTCATATTTTCATCCTTTCAAGGAGATTCCCATGTACGGCTGGCACCTAAAACTACTCCGTGTAAATCTCACTACCCAAAAAGTAACTCGGGAAGACGTTGACCCCAAAATCGCGCGCGATTATCTTGGCGGGCGTGGATGGGCGATTCATTATCTCTATAAAGAAATGGATCCAATGACAGACCCCCTCACACCTGAAAATGTGATGATCTTTGCCACTGGCCCGCTTACAGCAACTCCCGCGCCAACTGGCAACCGGTACATGGTCGTCACAAAATCACCACTGACAGGTGCTCTGGCACACTCTAACTCTGGCGGTGAATTCCCAACCTGGATGAAACGCACGGGATTTGATATGTTCATCTTTGAAGGGAGATCTTCAGAGCCAGTCTATCTCTTCGTCAACGAAAACCAGATCGAGTTTAGGTCTGCGGCGCATGTTTGGGGTAAGGATACCCATGAGACAACCGACATCCTGCTGGCTGAAACCAGCGCCGAGGCGCGAGTTGCATGTATCGGTCCTGCGGGTGAAAAACTTGCATTAATTGCAGGTATCATAAACGACAAGCATCGTGCTGCGGCTCGTTCTGGTGTGGGGGCTGTGATGGGTAGTAAAAACCTCAAAGCCGTTGTTGTGATGGGAAATAAAAATCCGCCTTTGTATAACCCCGAGGAAATGAAAAATATAAGTGTGGATACATCCAAAAATGTGGGCGCAGATGTCAAGAAAGGTTCAAACATGCGCATTTACGGCACTTCTTATGTACCTCAGGTGACCAACACACTCGGCATTTTTCCCACGCGCAACTTCCAACAGGGCACGTTTGAGCATACAGATAAAATTGACGGTGTAGCACTCAAGGAACAATACTTGATCCGGCATACGGCTTGCTATCGATGTCCGCTGGCCTGTGGACGTCTGACAGAAGTACCCGATGGGGATTACAAGGGTAAAGGCGAAGGTCCCGAATACGAAACGATTTCAGCTTTTGGCGGTGCGTGCGGCGTGAGCAACCTTGCCGCACTCATCAAAGCAAATTACATGTGCAATGAACTCGGCATGGATACCATCGGCGCAGGTATGACGATTGCAGCCGCGATGGAAATGTACGAGAAGGGTTACATCCCCGAAGAAGCCATCGGTATGCCGTTGAAGTTTGGTGATCACGATGCAATGATAGAGATGGTTCGGAAGATGGCATATCGCGAAGGGTTCGGTGATGAACTGGCAATGGGCAGTTATCGTCTCGCAGAAAAATATGGGCATCCTGAAATAGCCGTAACCACCCGCAAACAGGAATTCCCAGGTTATGATCCGCGTGGAGCGCAGGGCATGGGTTTGCTGTACGCCACATCCAACAAAGGCGCGTCTCACATGGAAGGCGACGTTGCGTACGAAGAAGTCTTTGGTACGCCGATCAAAGAAGATCCGTTCTCGATCGAAGGCAAGCCTGAACTCGTCAATCACTTCCAAAATTCCTTTGCCCTGATCGATAGCGCGGGTTTGTGCGTTTTTGTAGCCCTGCGTTATGTCTTTAGCAAGGATCGTATGATATTCCCCCTGCGCCTTTCCGAGATGATGGCCTATACTACAGGCGAGGGTTACACCGCCGAGGAAGTGTTAAAAGCCGGCGAGCGTGTTTATAACCTTGAACGCATGTTCGTTCTCAAAGCAGGCTCAACAGTGGATACGCTCCCACCGCGCATGTTGAACGAACCGCTGCCCGATGGCCCCGCTAAAGGCATGGTTTCTCAACTTGACAAGATGCTGCCCGAGTACTACAAAATCCGCGGTTGGGATGAGAAGGGATATCCCACCAAGGAGAAGCTGGAAGAGTTGGGATTGCCTTCATAAATTTCAAGCATTCCCCCATTGCCGCGATAAAAAACTTGAAGGGCGAAGAATTTTTCGCCCTTCTCTGTTGGGTCAAATAACTAATGATTTCCCTCGTACTTCTTTGCATCCATAATGGCTTTGGTCACATTCACAAAAGGCAGCAGGATCAATCCCATAATAAAGAAGAAGATCAACGAGAGAATTGCATAGCGTAAATTTCCGAATAGCTGGTTGGCGAGACCAAACACCAGCGGACCAACCCACGAAGTTCCACGCTCGCTAATCTCATAAAACGAAAAAAATTCAGCTTCCTTGCCGTTGGGAACCATTTGCGCAAAGAGACTACGGCTTATGGCTTGCGACCCGCCCATCACCAGGGCAATAAAAACCCCAAGGACGAAGAACTGCGCGGTTGCGGTTGGACCTTTTAATCCGCCATAGGCATAGATAACCACGCCAGACCAAATCACAAGGCTGACAACCACCGATTGTTTCGCACCGATCCAGCCTGCCAGTCTGCCCCAGAACAAGGCTCCAAAGAACGCCACGAATTGGATCATCAAAATGACAGCGATCAATGTGGATTGTTCAAGCTCCAGCCCGCCCTGAATCAGCGGCGCGGCGGCAAAAGTTGAGGCAACTGCAATTACAGTCTGAATCCCATCATTGTATAAAAAGTAAGCCAATAGGAACTTTAATGTTTCAGGGAAATGCTTGACTTCGCCAAATGTTTTACGAAGCTGTTTGAAGCCAATGCTGACATAATTTTCCCCGGCAGGGAGTTGACGCGCCGCATGACGCGGACGCAGCCTGTTCCAGGTTAAAAAAGAAAATCCAAGCCACCAGATACCGGCCGATGCAAGGTTAATGCGGATCGCCAATTCACCAGGTACGCCCAGGTCTTCACTGAATGTAAAGAAAGCCAGGTTGAGCGCCAGCAGGATACCACCGCCCATGTAGCCCATTGCCCATCCATACGAAGAGACACGGTCTCTTTCATCTTCACTTGCGATGTCAGGCAGGTAGGAATTATAGAAAACCATCGCTGCACCAAAAGCAAGGTTGGCAACAATAAACAACACACCGCCCAGCCACCATAATCCGCCAGTAACAAGGAACATTAATATTGTAGAAATTGCGCCGATGCCGGCGAAGATTTGCATCATCTGTTTTCGCAAATGAGAGTAGTCTGCTATTGCGCCTAATATTGGCAGGAACAAGACCTGCATTCCAACAGAGAATGAAATGCAGTAGGGGAGAAAGGAATCAGGTGCAACAGGAATTCCAAGAAACGAAACGGTTGCCGTTCCTGCGGCTTCCGCCGCAGTCCTCGCCAGGGAAGCCACGTACGGTCCTAAAAACACCGTGCCGATGGTTGTGCTAAAAGCTGAATTCGCCCAGTCATACATTGCCCAGCCAAAAATCTCTCTTCTGTCATTTACCATAACATTTTCTTTTGCCATAACTTCTCCGTGAATTGAAAATGGATTTAATCAGGAATAGATGCCAGTATAAGGAGTTTTGTCATTCATGTAAAGCAGAACTTTAAAAAAAGAATTGTTAAATGCCTTCAATTCCTGCTTGACCCTCGACCTGCTAAGGGCTAAAATGTTTGTCCTATACCAAAAAGGAATCGGCCGCCATGTCCTTGCAAGGCAGCCTTCCCAACAAAGCTATTCCAGGCTTAATTTTTTTATTATTGAGAGTGTTTCCAACCGCAAATATGCGGAACAGGAACACCCTCGCAGTGGCAAAAAATAATCCTATGTTTGAAACTCTCACTGGACGACTAAACCAAATTTTTGATGGACTGCGCCGCCGCGGCAAACTCTCCGAAGCAGATGTGGATGCAGCCATGCGTGAAGTGCGCCTCGCACTTCTTGAAGCGGATGTGCATTTTAGTGTGGTCAAAGCGTTTATTGCCCGTGTGCGTGAACGTGCTGTAGGCGCTGAGGTCTCGAAGGCGCTAAACCCTGGACAGCAAGTTATTAAAATTGTCAATGAAGAATTAATTGCCTCGCTGGGCGACCCTGTTGGATTAAATCTCTTAGGCCCTAAACCACGTGTCATTATGCTGGTCGGTCTGCAGGGTGCAGGCAAAACCACAGTCTCAGGCAAACTGGCACGCCTGATGAAGTCAAAAGGGGAGCGCATACTACTGGTTGCCGGTGACCCTTACCGTCCCGCCGCTGTGAAACAATTGCAGCAACTCGGCGAACGGCTGGATGTCGAAGTGGAAACCGACGCATCACTCACCCCGCCACAACTGGCAAAACGCGCTTTTGAGAAAGCAGAAAAAGGTGGATTTAGTCTGGTGATCGTGGATACCGCTGGTCGGTCACAGCTGGATGCGACACTGATGGATGAGTTAAAAACGATTGCTGCCACCGTCAACCCGGTGGACATCCTGCTCGTAGTGGACTCAATGATCGGTCAGGAAGCGTTGAACATCGCGCAAGGTTTTAAGGACGCCATCAACCTCACGGGGCTCATCCTGACAAAAATGGACGGTGACTCACGTGGCGGGGCAGCAATTTCCATCCGTTCGGTGACAGGCATCCCAATAAAATTTATCGGTACAGGCGAAAAACTCGACGCCCTGGAAGCATACGACCCTTCGCGATTATCCTCCCGCATTTTAGGCATGGGCGATATGATCGGCCTGATCGAAAAAGCCGAAGCCGCCTACGATGGTCAAGATATGGAGAAACAGGCTCAGAAGATGATGAAAGGCCATTTCTCCTTGGAGGATTGGCTCGACCAAATGAAACAAATGAAAAAGATGGGACCGTTATCCCAAATCATGGAAATGCTCCCCGGACAAATGGGTCAAGCCGCGCGCGGCATTGACCCGACCGTTGTGGAGAAATCATTTAAGCAATCAGAAGCCATCATCCACTCGATGACATTGAAAGAACGGCGCGATCCCGATATTCTAAATGCATCCCGCCGCAGACGAATCGCCGCAGGCTGCGGTATGGAAGTGCAGGATGTAAATCGCCTGATCAAACAATTCCGTGAAGCACAAAAGATGATGAAAATGTTGCAAAAAACGGGGGGCAAGGGCTTGGGACGAATGTTTGGATAATTGGAGTTTTATTCTTTGATTTTGCGAACCTTTAACCATCTTATTTTAAGGTGACAAAAATCGGCATGTTTTCCCCGGGATTAAATCTCTAAACTCTGCATTTCATCAGGTTGATATTTGACGAACGGGCATTTTATTATTTTTTTTCCAGGATTTCTCTACCGTACAAAACTATTTTTAGACTCTGAAAAACGCTGACTTTCGCTGATAAAAGAAAATAATCCGTGTTTTCTGCGTTCATCAGTGTCCCAATTTTTAAAATGTAAGGTAGAGAATCCAGGATTACATTTGTAATAAGCTGATATTTGCCGCTTATATCAAAAAACTTATCTTCGCCTGAAACCTTAAATCCACATTTTTGCAGCATGCGAAACGAGCCAATATTGTGTTTTGCAACATGGGTATATAGCGGACGTATTTTTACATAAGCCAGAAACTCCGCATGAGTCTTCGTTGCAATTCCCTTGCCCCAGTATTCCTTTCCGAAACAGAATGAACGTGTCAGGTATTTCAATAGTTAGTTTCAATCTCGCTTATTTCAACATCGCTACGCCAAATTCTATGCTTATGCCGAGGTAACTCAACCATGCGCGAGCAAATTGCGCACCGGTCAACGCCAAAATAAAACCTCAAATGCCAGCTCTCAACCAGAATTTTCTTAATTATTTAATTAGAAACAGTAATATTTTTTATTGAAGCCTTGCATCATTTTTTATGCAACAGTAACTCAACAGAAATCTGTTCGCGTACGCGCCTGTTTTAATACAAAATCCGAGTTGATTGTCGAAATGGCTGGGAATATTCCAACCGTTTTTTTTAAAATTATGATGATGTTATATATCAAACAGATCAGTCTTACGCTTAAACGAACCACCCACAGGTGGATAAGCGCGCATGTAATCTTCCTTTTCGCCAAATAGCCTGGTTACAAAACCCATCAATCCACGCCGCATTTGCATTCCGCCTTGCGAGGCATGACACTCACTAGCCCTGTGTTTTACATCCACAACCGAGCGAACATCCAAACGCACATGAACAGGAAAACTTACTTCGGCAAGTTCCTTTATATTAATGTCGCCATTGTGTCCAAATTTTGTGGGGTCTTTGCCAAAAAGCGGCATCAAATGGACAGCCGCCCTCAACAAACCTTTCGGGAAAACTTGAAAGTAAAGTGCCTTTGGCTTGAAAGTCTCACCCGCTTCAGGGTAGAAGGAATCGTTATCGGAATTTGCAAAGGCAAATACCGTCGCCTTATGAATATGAATATGGTCAGGATGTTTGTATCCTCCGATCGGGTCAAAGGTCAGCACCACATCGGGCTTGAGCGTACGAATATATTTCACCACGCGCCCTGCCACTTCTTCAATCGGCGCATTAATCTGCGCGTCGGGGTGCTGGTTCGCTTCCATTCCAGGCATGCCAGAATCGCGGTAACCCAAAAAGAAAACTTCCTTTAAACCAAGCTCCTCCGCCGCACGCATCAATTCACCAGTACGCATTTCAGCGGTATCCTTAAAGCCATTCAAATGTACGTCATCCACCGTGCCAGCCTCACCGCGTGTGGCGCAAACATAATATACATCATAACCTCTGCTGGCATACAAAGCCAGCGTACCGCCCAAACCAAAGGACTCATCATCGGGATGTGCCAAAACTGCCAATAAAGTTTTTGTCATTTGTACCTCTCTCACATAGACGTTCAACCAAGGCGCAAGTTTACCTTATATGATAAAATCAATATGCTAAAAATAGGAGCGAAGCGAATGATAGTGATTTTGTAGTCTACCAGTTTTTTAGGGCATCACCTGCTGTAATGATTCAGCCGAGGCTTGCCCTCGGTTTTCCTTTTAACTACGGAGTCACCATGCTTAGCATCCAGAACCTTTCGAAATTTTTTGGTATCGAGCCCATTCTACAAAACATAAATTTCAATATCAACACGGGCCAACGAATCGGTCTAATCGGCGCCAATGGATCGGGAAAAACCACGCTCATACGCATCCTTGCGGGATTGGACCAGCCTGATTCCGGGCACGTCATTTCAACGCACCTCAATTTGCGGATAGGGTATCTTGCCCAGGGAATGGATTCCCCATCCGATATAACGCTTCGCGCTGCGCTCAGGCGTGATCCAATAACCCAGGCAGACCCCTCTGCGGACATAGAGTCGCTTGCCATTGCATTATCCCAGGCGCCAAACGACTCTGCCATTCAACATCAATATGATGAAGCCCTCACCCGACTTTCCACCTTGGACATTAGGACTGAATCCGTCCTTGCCCCGTTGGGTCTTTCTCATCTTCCCCTGGACACACTAGTTACCCACCTCAGCGGTGGACAAAAGACTCGCCTGATGTTGGCCCGTGTCTTGCTCGAAAAGCCGCATCTGTTGCTGCTAGACGAACCCACCAATCACCTCGACATCGAAATGCTCGAATGGCTGGAAGGTTGGATCAATCACTTTCAGGGTGCGACGTTGATCGTCTCACACGACCGCGTTTTCTTGGATAACACCACTACTTCCATTCTCGAATTGGATTTGGCGACACACACCATAAAAACATATGCGGGCAATTATAGCGGCTATATTCATCAAAAACTGGCAGAACGTGATAAACAGAATCTGGCATATCAGGAACAACAGGAACAGATTGCACAACTCCGATTCGCAGCAGATCACATCCGTGGTTTGACACATATGAAAAAGGGTGGCAAAGCTGATGGCGGAGATAAATTTGCAAAAGGCTTTTTGGGCAATCGCGCCACCAGAAATGTAGCCGGGCGCGCCAAGCATATCGAAGCGCGTATCGAACGCATCCTGACCGAAGAGAAGGTCGAAAAGCCGCGCACCGCCTGGCAAATGAAATTGGATTTCAGCGCACCCAATCATCAATCGAAAGATGTGCTGGTTATAGAGTCTCTCTCAATTGGCTACAGGGCAGACAATCCCCTGCTCGAAAATATTAATCTGTTCATCCGCAGCGGTCAGCGCATCGTATTGACAGGTCCTAACGGCGCGGGCAAAACATCCTTCATCCGCACGATTATTGGGATACTTCCCCCGCTTTCAGGTGGATTCCGCCTCGGCGGAGCAACCAGGATCGGCTACATGGCACAGGAGCAGGAGTGGCTCAATCCAAACTTCAGTGCCCTGCAAATCATACAGTCCGTCGCCCCATTCAATGAAACAGAGGCTCGCAACTTTCTGCATTACTTCCTCTTCAAAGGTGATATCGCCCTGCGCCCATCACATGAACTTTCCTTCGGCGAACGGGCGCGTCTGCAACTTGGGACGCTGGTCGCGCAAGGCAGTACATTTATTGTTCTGGACGAACCCATCAATCACCTCGATATTCCCTCCCGCGAACGATTTGAAGAATCGCTCGAAAACTTCAAAGGCACGATCCTCGCAGTGGTGCATGATAGAAGTTTCATAGAAAAATTCGCCTCACATATTTGGTATGCGAAAGATGGAAAGATAAACAGGTAACCATGTCAACAAAATAATAGGCACCCTATATTGAAGAAAATTTCATACCGAAAATTCTTCTTAAAGATGTAAAAGATATTTTGCATGAGCAATTCGTTGGCATGTATTTATACAACTGACTAGCCACCAGTAGCTTCCCCCCTAAAGCAATGACGTTGATTTTGTCGTCATCACTAGAAGCATTCTTTCAGATGGCATAATCTCAAATCTGGATGCTTTACATAAACACATCTGGTCAGGCACTTCAAAGAGCCGGTAAAACTTGAAGGCTCATATGTCCCGAAAGATTTGATTCGCCGCCATAATCCAAACGGGAATCCCTGCCAAACAATTAATGATGTTTTTTTATAGACCGCTGCGGAAGTGACTGGAGCATTCAACGCCGCGTCATCTGCGAACATGAAATTATGCTGAAAGGCGTTAGCCCGAAATCTTTAATTGACATTGTTCCCACCGATAAAATTTGTCAATCCGTTCTGGGAACCTTGGGCGAGTGGTGTTTCCCATTGCTTGATCCGCCCTGGTCGGCTTAGTGCTCGTAACTGTGAACATCCTATATACGCTGTAATTACCGTATGCAGCTCACTCCAAGCTCTACAATATGGGCCAATTGTTTTAAAGCCTACCGCTGCACATTGGGCGTTTGATGAATGGGCTCCTTCTACAAGGGACAACACTCACCAAACAAAACGACACAGTATTCACTATACGCTATTCGTAGAGCAAAAAAACTTCTGAATCCTTAAACAACGATCCGACATTCCCAAATATAGCGAATGTCGGATCGTTCATAAACATGAGTGACTTATTTTTTCGGCACAGCATGAACGGCAACCAAAGTAACATCATCATCCTGCTTTGAGCCGTCCTGGTAATTAACCAACGTTCCAAGCAAATGGTCGCATACCTGTTGGGCGGTTACATTGGACAGACCGCTCAGTGTGTTTTTTATACGCTCCAGACCAAAAGCTTCTCCCAATTTGTCGCGGCAATCAGTCATTCCATCTGTGAATAAAAGGAGCGTTGAACCGGGCGGCAATGTGATCACGTGCTTATCAAGCGTTACCGGATCCCATAATCCAAGCGCCATTCCCGGGTTGTGAGGAATACGTTCCACAGTTCCATCGGGATGCAAAAGTAATGGCGGTTCATGACCTGCACGCGCATAGCAAAAAAGACGTGTTTTCAAATCCAAGATGCCGTATAACACAGTAACAAATTGCGTGGATTTTTGCAAACGGGTAATATGACGGTTAACCATTTGGAGCGCATCCCCCGCATCCATGCCGGTATCAGCCTCCGCCATAATCAGCGCATGGGCACGAGCCATAAAAATGGCAGAAGGAACGCCCTTATCGGCTACGTCACCAATCAGGACACCCACCTTATCATCCTTAAGGAGAAAGATATCGTATAAATCACCGCCCACTTGACGCGCAGGCAGGATCCGTGCACCAAAGTCAAAATCATCCAGCACTGGTAATTCGTCAGGCAGGATGCTTAGTTGAATATCTGCAGCGACTTGTAGTTCGCGTTCGAGACGTTCCTTTTCAATTAATTGCGCCTGCGCTGCTTTAAGTTCATCGTAGGCAGTTTGAAGCTGTCGATTTTTCTCGGTCAGGTCATGGAACGTTTGGGTGTTCGCCGCATCAAGGCGCTGACTGAGAACTCGAACCATCGAATGCGAGAGTTGTGGATATTTTTTTGTCAGGTCCAAAAATTGGAGTCGGCTCATGGAGAGGAGCGTGGAGTCTCCACGCGCACGCAGGCTTGCTGTCCGGTGCCCCCCAGGCATGATAAGGCTCATTTCGCCAAAGTACTCTCCCACTCTCAGAATATTCAACAGTAACTCTTCTGGTTTACCCTCCCCCAGCAACACCTCAAGTTCACCCCGCATGACCACGTAAAAATGATCGCCAGGATCTCCTTCACGAAAAAGAATTTCCCTGCCAGCTAGTTCTTTTACATCCAAACACGAAAGTATTTTATCCAATTCCTCGTGGGGAAGATCAGCAAAAAGGGGGATTTTTGAAAGCAGGTTGATGGGCATATTATGGCCTGTGCGTCAGATCTACCACTTCTTTTCCAGCCAGTTTATCCTGAATACGCTTTGTCACCAAATCCAAATGCCCAGGCTGGTTAACATAATCAAGATCATCAGTCTGAATGGTCAGGACAGGACAAAGGTCAAAAGCGCCAAGCCACTCATCGTAAAAAGAATCAAGCAGGGCAAGATAATCGGGGGAGATACCTGTTTCCATGTTCCGTGCTCGTCTGCGGATGCGGTCCATTAAGACCAAAACAGGCGCTTTGAGATAGATCAACAGGTCAGGGCGGGGTAATCCACTTACAACGACTTCGAACAGACGACGATAGGCAAGGTAATCGCGCTCACCCAAATTCCCCATATGATGCAAAGCACGGGCAAAGATATGAGCATCTTCATAAATGCTTCTGTCGAGAATGGCGGAACGCGCGTCACGTGATGCTTCAAGGTATTGATCTGCACGGTGGCCAAGGAAGAAAACCTGTAAATGAAAAGACCAAGCGCGCATATCAGAATAGAAATCAGGGAGGTAGGGATTATCAGACACAGACTCGTATCCCGTCCACCAGCCAAGACGGGAGCCAATCCGCTCGGTGAGGGTGGTCTTTCCAGCACCAATATTTCCAGCAACCAAAACCAAATGTTTTGCCATAGGTGTTTGTATTTTATCATGGCAGATGCGTCTGTGAAAAAAAACGGGGGACAGTCAAATCATGTCATACAGTTTCGAGTGTACCTTTTCTTTTTGCCTGTATCTCAAACCAGGAAAAAAGAAAATAACCAAGAAAACCGTACGTTAATCCAATGCCAATCTCACTGATCAATAACACCGAGATGTCCGTCAAGCTTGCTCCTGCAGCGAGAGCGCGTGAGGCAGCGATTCCGCGGGTGAGTGGCAAAATACTGGAAACAATCTGCATCCACACAGGCAGAGTGGAAATTTGCACATTTGCGCCAGAAAAAATAAGGAGGGAAAAATAAACAAAGTTATTCACGAACATTACATTGGCAGTAAGCAGACTCAGGCAGCCCATTAACAAGCCTAGTCCACAAGTGCTAAAGGTAGTGATCAAGATCGTCAACCCAAGAGCGGGCAGATCGGTATGAGAAAGATCGAGTCCCATGAGCAGGACGCCCCACGTCAATGCAATCACAACACCAATCGCGCCGTCAATCACGTGCATAAATGCGCGCCCAAAGAAGATCATGAAGCGGTTGGCAGGGGTCCCAAACAAATAGGGCAACGTCCCGGCATCACGATCCCCACCCACACTCATGGTTACGCCGAAAATTCCGCTGATCGAAGTGATCTGGATCGCGTTCCCAATCACGTAGAAATCGGACGTATCCTTGCCTGAGGCATAGGTACCTAGAAACACAAAAAAGAACATCTGCGCCAATGGCATGAAAATTTTGGACGCCATATATGTGACAGGGCGTAACCAGGCAAATAAGGCTCTGTAAGAGAGCAAAGTCCCCTGCCAAAACAAACGGAAATTTTTTCTGATCGTTCTCATGATTTAATCCACATCCAATGTCGCATCAACCCGCGCTTTATAAAGCATGATCTTAAAAAGCTGACTGGCGATGACAAGGTCGACCAGGCTGAAGATCAACATCATTCCCCACGCGAATGCAATCTGCTCAAACGGCATTACGGCAGTTGATGTACCATGCAAGGCAATTGCCGCCCAATAAGGCGGAAGCAGGTAACTAATGGGAGTTGACCAATTGGGAAGCAGGGCAATGGGAAATAAAAATCCGCATAAAATATAAACAGGGAATTCCATTGCATTCTGCCATTGCTGCACACTGCGATACATCACAAATACAGGTGCAATGGTGAGACCAAAACAAATAAACGCGAACATGCTCAACAGTAAGGTCACAAAGAACAGCAGCGGCTGTGTGAGCGTGAGTGAATAGCCAAATAGAAGCGCCGCCAAAAAATATGAGACCACCATCGAAAGTAGAGATTGAAACACATTGGCAAGATTTTTTCCAAACACGATCACATCAAACGGGGTGGGCATTCCGACCAGTGATTCGAGGGTGCCTGTCCAACGCTCCACATTAATGCTGTTGCCAGAAACAAAAAGCAGACTGCTCCATAACCCCGTCAGCCCGCTGCCAACAACAACGAACATTGCATAATCTGCTCCTTTTCCCTGAAGCATGAACAATGCCAAAATCGCAATGATCATCGGTTGAAAAACAATCGCAAACAATACAAAAGCGTCATTCATTTGCATCCGGATGGACATCTCTGCCACAACCAATACCGTCCGCCAATATTTGAATAGATTACTGTAGTTCATGCACCGCCCCCCACAAGTCGGACATAGGCATCTTCGAGAGTTGGCTCGCGCACAATTACCCTTCCCACCCGTTGACCCTCCAGGGCAGATATCACGTCCGGCACAGCCTCAGCCCCGCGCTCAGTTTGGATCAGGATCATTTGCTTTTGGTCACGATCTTCCACAGATAGCGCATCTACAAAAGGCAGAGCTCGCAATTTTTCAATTACTATCTCGGATGCACCGAAGGTTTCCACCTCCACCACAGAAAGATCGGACACATGTTTCTTCAATCCGCTGGGAGTATCCAATGCGATCACACTTCCCTTGTTGATGATGGCAATGCGATCCGAAAGCGCATCTGCCTCGAACATGTAATGTGTGGTTAACAAGATGGTTTTCTTTTGAGATTGAAGATCCAAAATAACATTGCGAAATTCACGCGCTCCTACAGGGTCAAGCCCAATGGTAGGCTCATCCAAAAATAAAATATCTGGGTCATGCAAAAGCGTGCGGGCTACATGCAGGCGCTGTTTCATGCCACGCGAATAACCGCCAACGCGTTCATTCCCGCGTCCCTTCAACCCCACCATTTCCATCAAATATGGGATACGCTTTTTGGAAACCTCTGGATCCACTCCATACAAGCTTGCAAAATAGCGTAAATTATCATCACCAGAGAGGCGCCAGTACAAACCGCGCTCGCCTCCGAAGATAAATCCGATCCGCTTACGAACTTCATTTGCCTGCTTGACTACATCAAATCCCCCCACACGGGCAGAACCCAAAGAAGGGATTAATAACGTGGTCAACATTTTTACCGTGGTTGTCTTGCCCGCGCCATTTGGCCCAAGCAACCCAAACAATTCACCCTGCTGTACCTCAAAGGAAATATCATCTACAGCAAATACTTCCTTGATGGAACGGTTGAAGACACCTATCTGCGCTCGAAATATACGTCGTAAATGATTAATTTCTATTGCGTTCATTCGATTCCTTTTTTCAAAAGAAGAATATATTAATATGATTGTACACGACCTTAAGTGGCAGTTCCAACGCCCTGATGTTCCCTGGATCACTTTCACCAAAACAAAACATTCAATATCTATTAAAACCTGGAATCATATATTCGAAATTTGTTATCTATTTCTTACATGAACTGGAAAATAAATTTTGAATGTTTTTCCACCACGCTTAAATCCATTAATAAAAATTCAGCAATGGCGTGTGGTAACTATATCAAGGCATCTTCGTCCTTCTTTTCAGAGATAACCTTAGAACGAGAAAGTGGAGCCTGATGATCTCAGCTCCACTTTCTCGCTTACGTCTTTCTCTATTCCACCTCTGGCTTGATTTCCATGCCCACTCTCGCCTTATATTTATTTTAAAGTGAGCCTTTTTTTAACTCTCAGCCACGCATTCACTCGTTTTTTACCGCAAAGAACATTCAGAGACGAACTTTTATTTACATTTTTTAACGATTCTTTTTTGACATTTGTCCAGTAGTGGATATATTTATCGTCTATTCCTGAGGAAGGTCGGGATGTCCAGATCATCACTGTGGACAGTTGGTTGCGAATTGGATTTTGATTCAGCCGATGACCTGTGATCCAAACCAATGCTGACAGATTCGCTTGGGCGTGCAAAAAGCGTATTAGAGGCAGACGCAGGCTTATCATTACGCACAGGGCGTTCTAATGTTCGGCGCGGAATGCCCGTCCGCTCAAACCCAGTGGCAATGACTGTACAACGGATCTCATCACCCATTTCAGGATCAATTACTGCACCAAAAATCATGTTGACGTCAGGATGGGCGGTTTCACGAATAATTGCTGCAGCCTGATTCACCTCAAAGAGGGTCATGTTCGAACCGCCGGTTACGTTGAAGAGCACGCCTCGGGCGCCATCAATGGTGATATCAAGCAGCTGGCTGGAGATTGCCTGTTCTGCCGCAGTCTTTGCGCGATCGTCGCCAGAGCCGCGACCCACTGCCATAAGTGCTGCGCCGCCTTCCGACATGATGGCTTTAACATCTGCGAAATCAAGGTTGATCAAGCCAGGAATGGTAATGAGTTCGGAGATGCCCTGAATGCCTTGATGCAGAACTTCATCTGCCATACGGAAGGCATCCTGCAGGGAGGATTTTTTATCTGCTAATTGAAGCAGGCGGTCATTGGGAATTGAAATGAGGGTGTGCGCGTGCTCCTTCATTTTTGCGACACCTGCTTCGGCTGATTGTGTGCGTCTGCCGCCTTCAAAAGTGAAAGGACGTGTAACAACACCAATCGTCAGTGCACCGCATTCCTTGGCAACCTGTGCCACAATGGGAGCCGCACCCGTACCTGTGCCGCCGCCCATGCCTGCAGTGACAAAGACCATATCTGCACCTTTAAGCACGTTGTAGAGTTCATCAGATGATTCCTCTGCTGCCTTACGGCCAACTTCAGGATCACCGCCTGCACCAAGTCCCCGGGTGAGTTTATCACCAAGGCGCACACGAATGGGCGCGCGAGAAAGAGTTAAAGCTTGTGCATCGGTATTACAGGAGATGAATTCAACACCTTGAATACCTTCTTCCATCATGCGGTTGATTGCATTCTGGCCTGCGCCACCCACACCGATCACTTTAATGCGGGCAAAGGCTTCAGAATTTGGGAGTCTTTTGTTTGTGTCCATTTGTTCCTCCTGGCAAGGAATATGCCATATCTTAAACGAGAATGACGATTTTAAAAAGGGTTGATAAACAATCCGTACTGAGCGAAAACATGCTTTTTCTTTTTATACCGTTGTTGAAATTCAGAAGCATGTGTAAAGCTGTCCTTCGAAACCGCTCAGGACGAAAATATACTAGGGTAGCAAACGTTTCATCCAATTTTTAATTGCATCAAAATCCATATTTTTATCTCCTCTTGACCTGCGGCGGCTTCTGCTATCGTTAGAATTCATTACATCGTGTTCTCTCATAGTTGCTGCCCAGCGTAGTAACCCAACACCGGTGGAATAGGCAGGCGAACTCAGCTTATCCACAAGTCCGGTTAGATTTTCCGGCTGTGCAGTGCGAACGGACATACCCAAAACTTCACTGGCAACGCGCTTGATACCGGGCAATGCAGATGTACCACCCGTTAGTACCATGCCGGCAGGAAGCAAACCATCGTATCCGGATCGTTTTATTTCCTGCATAATCAGGTTAAAGATCTCCTCGACGCGTGCTTCAATGATATGCGCCAAATCCTGTCGATTTATCCTGACATCGTGGTCCTCGCCAAACGGGCGGATGGAGAAATACTCTTCGCTGCCGACCTCAGACCGGAGGGCGTGACCTTGCTGCTTTTTCACATCCTCCGCCTGGGATGTGGGCAGGCGCAAGCCATGTGCGATATCCTGTGTAACATGATTTCCACCCACGGCAAGCACCATTGTGTGCCATACATCACCATCAACATAGATTGCCAGATCAGTGGTACCACCACCAATATCACAGACTGCAACACCCATCTGACGCTCCTGTTCAGTCAAAACCACTTCAGCCGATGCTAGTGGATTTAAAACAAATTGCTGAATTTCAACCCCAGCCGCACCAACGCACTGGCGAAGGTTGTCTACAGTCGCACCTGCTGCAGTGATGATATGTGTCTCGACTTCGATCTTATATCCATGCATTCCAACAGGAGTGCGAACACCTTCCTGCCCGTCCACGGTCATACCACGGTGAATTACATGCACGATCTCGCGATCATACGGAATGGCAACCGCTTGCGCCTGTTCAAGCGCGCGGGCAATATCTGTTGCGTCAATGATTCCGCCTGGTACACCGGTGGCGCCACGACTGTTGACAGATGAGACATGTGCACCCGCCAGGCTGACCAGGGCAGTGGTGATCTCCAAACCAGAGGTACTTTCAGCTTTCTCCACAGAACGTTTAATGGCTTTTGACGCCGCAGCCAGATCTACAATGATACCCTTGCGGATTCCATCCGAGGGCTCAATACCCACACCCAGAATGCGAATGGAGTCAGCACTCTCCACCCGCCCAACCAGGGTACAGATCTTTGTAGTTCCTACGTCAATACCAACAACAATTTCATCCATCTGTTTACTGTCCGCTATCCATGGTCAACTCATTTTCTTCTACTGCAACTACCCGATAAAATGGAGCATCGGGATACATCACATTGATAAGTGTGGGAGATACGCCACGGCTAACAAGCGACGCCACCAAAGTTTGATAAACACGCACCTTCAAAGGCATGTCTTCTGCGCTGGTGCCGAAGAAAGATTTCCAACCGCGACTATCTGTCCAGCCAAGTCCAAAGGTGCTATCAAAAACCATTGTTGAGTCAGCTGGCACATGCGGAGCAAGCAGGAGAATCGAATCCACTAATTCTTTTTGCATGTAAGGTGACGGAGCAAAAGGGTCTTCCAATGACGAAGGTCCAGCGGGGGGAGAGACCAAACCATTAACAAGAACAAGTCCTGTCACAAAACCGCGCGGTCGAAATGCTATACCCGCCGAATCAATCCAGGTATAACCATCACCTTGCTGCCAAAGGATGACAGGTTCACGTTCTGTTAATGTGAGATAAACATGATTCGGCAAATAGACATTCACCTGTGCTGAAAGCACTTCAGGAAAATTCATCCGCAGGCGGGTTTCCACTTCATCGGGGTGAACCGTAAAAATGGATTGGCCAAGTACACCCAGTACCGTTTCGATTTCCTCGTGGGTGATCCGGCTGTTCCCATCCATCGTGATATTAGAAACACGGAAATATGGCATTGAAAGCGAAAGGTAAAGCGCCAGCCCAATCAGGATAATGATAAAAACAGATCCAAGCCTCCAACTGGCATGCAGGTGGGGGACAGTGGGTCTATGTAAATTAATATCCGGCATACCCATTGCAATATTAAAACGCCGCGGTTTGACAACTTGCCTGCGTGTGGGAATATTGGGTGATGCCACTCGAGCAGAAACCGTCACAGCGGGCTTTAGGGCACGCTTACTGGTTTGTGCCAATTCCTTGACTACACGTTTTGCCCGGCGCTGGCGGGCGACATCGGAGCGGGATAAATCCTTCGTTTCGCTCATGCCGTCCTCATATGTTCAGTGTGATCGCGCTGTGCTTTGCGCTCGAGGGCGAGTTCGATCAGGCGATCAACAAGCTGTGGATATGGCAAGCCGCTCGCTTGCCATAATTTTGGGTACATACTGATGGACGTGAATCCTGGCAGCGTATTCAACTCGTTCAAATAGATTCGATTGGTCTTTCCGTCAATGAAGAAATCGGCGCGAGCCATGCCTGCGCAATCAATGGCTTTGTAAGCGCGTACGGCATATTCACGGATATTGTCACTCACCTCGACTGGCAATTGCGATGGGATGATTAATCCAGATGTACCATCCATATATTTTGATTCGTAAGAGTAAAACTCGCGGCTTGGCAAAACTTCACCACATACAGAGGCTCGTGGGTCTTCATTACCCAACACACTAACTTCGATCTCACGCACGTTGGATACGCCATGCTCTACAATAATGCGGCGGTCAAAACGTGCGGCTTCCATCAGCCCTTCACTTAGGTCGGAGCGTGAATTGCATTTGCTAATTCCAATCGAAGATCCAAGGTTGGCGGGCTTGGCAAAGAAGGGATACGCACCCATCTTCTCGATTTTTTCGATGACAGCGCTCATATCACTTTCAATCTCATTCCGCAAAATTAGCAACGACTCAACAATTGGGATGCCATTCGCGCGCATTACGTCCTTGAATATTCCCTTATCCATGCCTACAGAAGAACCGACTACGCCTGCGCCCACGTAAGCCGAATCCGCCAGTTCGAATAGTCCCTGCATCGTGCCGTCTTCGCCAAAAGGACCGTGCAGGACAGGAAAGAATACATCCACCCCGGAGAGGATCGAAAGTTTAATCCCCATGCTCGAAGAGTTAATGAGATACAGAGAGTTGTGAGAGCCGGGTTCTGTTGGAGGAATAACTGAAGTGAGGTTGGAAAAATCATGCCTTTCAAATGCATCCAGCGTATTCGTACCATATAGCCAATTTCCATCCAAGGTAATACCAATTTGAATCACTTCATAGCGTTCTAAATCCAATGCGGCAAGCACGGAACGCGCGGACATAAGCGAGACATCATGTTCGCCGGACCGACCGCCAAATAGAATTGCAACACGAAGTTTCTTCAAATTACCATTCTCCTGCAAGTTCAACTTCCAACTCAAGTTCAATACCGTATTTTGTGAAAACGGTTTCCTGTGTCAATTTAATCAAGGCGCGAACATCTTCCGCCTTGGTCTCTCCATGATTTATAAAAAAATTACCGTGCTTCGTGCTGATCTCAGCGTTGCCGATGCGGACACCCTTGAGACCCGCAGCTTCGATTAAACGACCTGCTTTGTCACCCGCAGGGTTTTTGAACATGGATCCCATGCTCGCACCAGGCGGCTGTGCGGACTTTCGGCGCTCACTGAATTCATTGATTTTAGCAGACACTTCCTCTTTACTTGAATTTTTTAATCTCAACAACGCCGAAATAACAATTGCCTTAATTTCACCACGCTTCAAAATACTGGTACGATAACCATATTCCATTTGTTCAGGGGTTAATTTCTCACATCCGGTTTTAGTCAACACCTCGGTCCATATCAAATTTTTGGACAGTTCTCCGTCAAACGCACCTGCATTTCCATAGACAGCGCCTCCAACTGTACCAGGGATCGTAGCCGCCCACTCCAAACCGGCCAATCCTTTGGCTGCACAACGGTTTGCCAGATTACTAAAATTTACTCCTGCTTCACACCAAACAGTAGGCTGATCCCCACTATTGAAGATCACTTCCTTCGCCCGGTCCAAAATCACTACGCCACGCACACCTTTATCACTAACCAATACATTCGATCCACCACCTAAAATATAATAAGGCATATCGTAATCCCAGAGTACCTGTATAGCATCCATTAACTCAGTAGCAGTTTTGACCGTAACAAAAATATCCGCTTTACCGCCAATCCGCGCAGATGTGTATGGCGCAAGGGGGATATTCTCCTGCACTGCAGCACCAAACTTGAGACACAACACATCAATAAAGCGGGCGGGGGTCGTCATAATGATAACCTCCTCAATACTTCCGTACTGATCTGGTCAGCATCGCCGGCGGAAAGAACAAGAAGCACATCGCCTATGCGAAGATTTTTCAACAAATATTCAGTTGTATCTTGAATCGAACCACTGTAACGCACCGATGGATGGGGCATGGCGCTAACCACCTCGGCGGAGGAAAATTCCTGTTTTCCTTCACGTGAGGCATAAACTTCGGTAACGAGAACTTCATTCGCATCACCAAATGCACGGGAAAATTCAAAGAACAAAGCCTGCGTACGCGAGTAAGTATGAGGCTGCCAGACCGCCAAAATGCGGCGTCCAGGGTAACGAGCTTTTGCTCCTGCCAGAGTAGCGCGGATTTCTGTTGGATGGTGTGCATAATCGTCAATCACAATTACGCCATCGATCTCGCCGCGTACTTCGAAACGGCGGCCCGTGCCCGTAAACTGACTCAACACATCTGCCGCCTCTTGAAGCGGAAGCCCCAGCGCCGCGATCACAGACAATGTAGCAAGCGCATTACGGACATTATGCACACCAGGGACTTGCAAAGAGACATTTACCGCCGTCGCCGCTGCCGTACTCATATTGGTGGTCGCTGAAAAATCAAAGCCGCCGCGCTGATTTGGCTTTAGCGTCCGAGCTTGCATCCACTGCGGGCTGTTGATGGTCATCTCGCCTTGCACACTGTAGGAATTCACGTTCAATCCCTTGCGGCGCGCATAAGATAACAATGATACAGCGCCATCATCCTCTGCACAGACGATTAACGAGCCATCCACTGGGAGCAAGTCCACAAAAGACTGGAAGGCGGAGTACATATCTTCAAAAGTCGGGTAGCAATCAGGGTGATCATGCTCCAGATTGGTGACAACCGCAATATGCGGTTTGAGTCCCAAGAACATGCGGTCATATTCATCCGCTTCGATCACAAAGTAATTGCCTTTGCCCGCGCGTGCGTTTACCTTCAAATTATTTAGCGTTCCTCCCACAATGAAGGATGGATCACGCTCCATCGCGAACAACGTCCATGCGATCATGGCGGTGGTGGTGGTCTTGCCATGCGTACCAGCCACGGCAATACCCATCTTTTCCGCCATCAACTGACCTAAAAAGTCCGCGCGCTTGTAGACAGGGATGCCCTTCTGCAGAGCGGCTGTCACTTCAGGATTATCATCTGCAACGGCAGAGGAGCGAATGACCATGTCCGCTCCCGCTATGTTGAGCGGATGATGTCCGACGTAAACAGGCACGCCCTCTTTTTGCAGGTCAAGTGCAAATTGTGAAAGCGTGCGGTCAGAGCCTGTCACCTCATACCCGCTCTCTTTGAGCAGGCGTGCGATGGCAGAAAGCCCTGAACCTCCGATGCCGATAAAGTGAACGCATGTCATAGTTGTTTCTTCTGGAATGTAGAAGTTTGCTCCTTCTTTGCGAGAGCAAACAGTCACACTCCAAATTAATCCTAGATGTACACCACAATAATAAAGATAAGAATAATAATGACTGCGAAATAAATACCTGGTTCGCCAAGAAACCGTGGGGGCATGTATTTCATCATCACATCAATTGCCTGGGCTAGAGCAGGGTCTGTGGCACGAGTGATAATTTCTGGAAAGGGATAATTGGCCATATGATTGTAGAAAAGGACAGAACCTGCAATCAAATATCCATTAAAGCCACCTAAAACAGCACCGAACATTGCATCCTGCAAACGCTCACGCACTGCTTTGGATGCAAAGCGTGAGATGGATACGGTCTGATAGCCAAAATATACGAGCGCAATCAGAATCAGGGTGCGAATCCAAAACTGGGCACTGAGGGCATCCTGAGTCGGCTGGGCAGGGTCAACAAGGTCTCTCACAAGAGGAATGTATTTTTCAAGCAACAAATTTACTGCAAGAGCTGTAACTACGCTAAACGAGACCATCAACTCCTTTGCCCAACCCCTCATGGCTCCGATCACAGCAAAAAGCAGGACATACATCCAAAAGAGGTAAACAATGCTCATCATAGGGATTGCCCTCCCGCCAGTTCAAACAATTGACTGGCGATCACGGCTGCAGCACTTGGGTGTGATAATTTATTGGCTGCGGCATGCATGGCTTCGAGTTTATGTTTGTTTAGCAACAAATCCATCAGAACACTTAATAATTTATCGTCCAATAATTCATCCTGTAAAATAACAGCTGCATTTCGCTCGGTGAGGAAATCAGCGTTGACCTTTTGATAACGCCAGGCATAGGGATATGGCACCAACACGGCAGGGAGGCCAAACAATGGATATTCCCCCAATGTGGATGCACCCGCACGTGAGAGAACCAAATCGGCTGCAGCAAGCGCGGCTCCCATGTCATGTAGATATGGCATAATATGGTATCGGGATTTCAACTGCGCAGGAAGCTCCTGTGCAGTTCTCTTGACAACCTCCCAATCCAATGAACCTGTAATGTGAATAACTTGTGCAACTCCCAACAATTCAGCAAGATGCTTTAAGACCGCCATATTGATCGAGCGCGCGCCCTTGCTTCCACCAGTGACTAGCAAGGTGGGAGCTATGGATTCAAGCCCAAAGTAAGAAATGGCTTTATCCCGCGTCCAGCGTGAAAGATCGGAGCGAAGCGGATAACCAGCAAGAACAATTCGACCCGGGTGTTGAAAATACCTCTTCGATTCAGCAGCAGTCACTGTCACAATATCTGCAAAACGAGAAAGGAATTTAAGCGCGAGGCCGGGCTCAATATCAGGCACATACAAAGCGGTGGGAATATTCATTCCAGCGACAGCCATTGGCGCGGCGACAAAACCACCAGTAAAGAAAAGCACATTGGGCTTGAATTCGCGCAAAATTCGGCGCGAAGCCAGCACGCCACGAATAAGTTTCGCAACGTTGCCAGGAAGTGCGTGCAAGCCAACGCCGTGCACGCCCGCGGCAGGAATGGAACGAAACGGGATGCCCGCGCGCTTCACAAGTTCCTCTTCCATGCCGCCTTCACCGCCAACCCAGAGGACTTCACTTTTGGGTTGTTGACTGGTTAGTGCGCTGTGCACGGCGAGCGCGGGATACACCCCGCCGCCCGTCCCACCAGCGCAAATTAGCAACCGCACTATAAGACCTCCATTCATCATCTGAAATCGTACCTTCGCCTTTTTGGCGGGAAATATTAAAAAGGATACCCAGCGAAGCACAGGTAGCAACCATGTTGGACCCGCCCGCGCTGATAAACGGTAACGCATTGCCTGCAAATGGCAGAAGGCCAACCATCACCGCCATGTTCAACAACGCTTCAAATCCGATCCAAATTGCAACACCCGAAGCAAGCAGGGTGCCAAGCATATCAGGCGCGCGGCGTGCAATAACCAAACCGCGCCAAACGAGAAAACCATACAAACCAATCAACCCAACTGCCCCAAACCATCCAAGCTCTTCGACAACCACCGCAAAGACGCTATCGGTTGGCGGCACAGGCAAACCGGTGAGTTTGGACTGCGACTGCCCCAGTCCCACACCAAACCATCCGCCGCTGACAATTGCCTCAAAAGAACGGCGCACGTGATATGAAGCCTGCAATGGGTCCTTGATTCCCGCCATAAAATCGGCAACGCGCTGTTGACCCGTCAAACTGATGGATGAGACAAACCAGGCTGCAATAACGGCAATCACAAGAAGCCCGCCGATCTGCTTTAAATCACCCCCAGCAAGAAAAAAGAGTAGTCCGCCAAGAATCAACACGGTGGCGGCCGCACTTAGATCAGGCTGTTGGTAAATCAAACCGCCGATTATGCCCAGGATCACACCCAATGGAATCAATCCGAGAGAAACATCGTGCAGCTGTTCGCGTTTGGCATACAGCCAAATGCTGATATACAAGATCGAAACCAGTTTTGCCAGTTCCGAAGGCTGAATTGACCCGCCCATGATTGCGCGTTTCGCACCAAAGCGGATGCCGTTCATTAACAATACGGTAATCAACAGGATGATGGTAATTGCCATAATGGGCACAACTAATTGGCGCCAGTGGTGATAATCAAAGAATGCAAGAATAACCGCAATAACAATACCCAGTCCAAGCCAGGTAAGCTGACGGTTAAACATGTACATCGCATCGTCATAAGCACCAAGAGAGAAATCCCATGAAGCAGAGTACAACATGGCAAGCCCAAAAACAGTCAACGTCACAACGACAACAAGCAGAGGCATGTCAAAACCGCGGAAAATCCCGGCGCCATTGTTCGAAGTATAAGTTCGTTCTTTTACGAAAGTTCCAGTACCCATTTTCTAAAGGTTTCTCCTCTCTCTTCAAAATCCTTGAACTCGTCATAACTAGTACCGCCCGGCGAAAACAAGACGACATCCCCAGCGGAGGCGACTTCGGCGGCGGCTGTGACTGCCTCTTTGAGATTGCCAGCGCGACGAACGTCAACCCCTGCTCCGCCGACAGCGGATACGGCTTTCTGAATCAGTTCCGCCGCCTCGCCAAAAACCACCACATGATCCACGCGCTGATGAATCAGCTTCGCGATTCCATCCCAAGGCAGGTCCTTGTCACGTCCGCCGAGCATTAACACAATCGGTTCAGTAGTAAACGCATTAATATCTGCCATACTTCGTTCTGGCGCAGTCGCAATCGAGCCGTTGTACCAGCGCACACCGCGCAACTCACGGACAAATTCCAGTCTGTGTGCCACACCTCGAAAGTCTTCAACCGCCTCAAGCATGTCATCCAGCTTGAATCCAGCCGCGTGACCGATGGTGAATGCGGCAAGCACGTTCGCCACATTATGGGCACCGGGCAATTTGATTTTTTCACGCGCCATCAAAGGCAGGTATGCATTGCCGTCACGCAAACTTAATAAACCATCATGAAAATAAGCACCATTGAGGTCATCAGTCAGGGTATTCAGACTGAAGGTAAGCAGCTTGCCTTTAACCTGATTGCGTAAATTCCAAGCACCTTTATCATCATGGCTAAGGATGGCGGTATCTTTTTCTGTTTGAAATTCCAAAATACGTGCTTTGGCATCGGTATATGCCTCCATCGTACCGTGACGATCCAAATGATTCGGCGTGATATTGAGAACAGCAGAGATGTTCGGTGAGATGGTCATCTGCTCCAATTGGAAGGATGAAATCTCGATAATGGAAAGGTCGTCGGCGTTCATTTGGTCAACATAATTTATTAACGGATCGCCAATATTGCCGCCAATAAATGCACTTTGCTTGGTGTGCGTTTTGAAGTGCTGCTTTGCCATTTCGCCTACCAGCGTCGTTGTTGTTGTTTTACCTGCGGAGCCGGTAATACCAATGGTCTTGCAGGGAGCGACTTCCAAGAAAATTTGAGTATCGTTGGAAAGCAGAATACCCCGTTTGACAGCTTCCTGCACAATGGGTAGAGTCAACGGAATGCCGCCTGAAAGACAAAGCACATCCACACCATCCAACAACTCGATTGGATGCCCACCTGCAGCCCATTCCACATTCGTATCTGCAAGCAAGTCACGGGCGGAAGCGAGTTGTTCCATACTACGCAAATCACTCAAAATCACATGCGAGCCGTGACGGGATAGCCAACGGGCAAGGGCAATCCCTTGCCTCGCTGCTCCGAGGATGAGCGTGTGGGTGTTGTTCCAATTGGTCATAATAATTTTTTCTCTTTTGGGGAGTAAGATTCCCAAGAGAGGAATTTACACCTGTGACAATCCTATTCCAATCAATGCAGCCATTAAGCCGATAAGCCAGAAACGCTGCACAACTTGGGTTTCGCTCCAGCCAAGTAATTCAAAATGCAAATGGATGGGTGCCATTTTGAAAAAACGCTTGCCCTTTGTCATTTTAAAATAGCCAATTTGAATTACGACACTTAACATTTCGCTGAGCGGAATAATACCAATTACCAAAAGCATGGGCCACTGCCCCGTTAACAGGGCAACAATGGCCAACACTGCGCCAAGCGACAACGAACCCGTGTCACCCATAAATAATTCAGCGGGGTGGACGTTAAACCACAAAAATCCAAAGAGCGCACCGACAAGGATAAAACAAAAGCGTGCTAGATAAATCTGCTCCTGAACCAAAGCAATGCCGCCAAAAGCAGCGATGGCGGTGGCGGCAATTAATCCTGCCAGGCCATCGAGTCCATCCGTAAAGTTGATGGCATTTGATTCCGCAACGATTATGAAAGCCGCAATTGGGACATATAACCAGCCGAGTTCGATCTCAAAGAATAATCCCGGAAAATACAAATCGGGCACATCCATCATGTATTTCAAAATATAGGCTGTCACAAGCGCAAGGATCACCTGAAAGGCAAACTTCGTGCGGGCGCGCATTCCATCGCCCTTGCGTTTACCCCGAATACCCTCCCAGTCATCTACTGCACCGAGCACAGCGTAACCAAACATGACAGCCATCGGCACCAACACTGAGCGCCCCACCCCGCTGGTGGTCAATCCAATCAACGCCACGGCATTGAGCAATCCGCTAAACAACAAAACAGGCAGGATAAACATCACGCCACCCATCGTGGGCGTTCCCATCTTTACTCCGTGATGACCGGGTTCTTCCACACGAATGATCTTGCCGATCTTGTAATGCCTCAATATTCGAAGCAAGGGGCCGCCCCAAATGGCAGTCATCAAAAAGGTGAGACCTGCAAGGCTAAGTGATAGAGCAATCTGTCTCACGATTGAATCTCCAGTGCGGCAGTGATACGATCCATACGAAGACCGCGCGAGCCTTTAATCAGCACAGCATCGGTTGAAGAAAGGTTTTTATTCAACCAGTCCATGATTGGCTCGGGTTGCTCAAACTCCAAAATCTGTGAAGACTTCATGCCAGCGCGACGGGCAGCGGCGGCGATCATGCGCGCGCGCGGACCCAGGGTCAAAAGAAGTTTTGCCACTTGCGCGGCACGCATCCCAACCATTTCATGCCCCTGCTTCTCATAGGGACCCAGTTCAAGCATGTCACCCAAGACAGCAATCTTACGTCCGTCCAGTTCATCCAGCAGGTTGAGCGCAGCAAGCACGGACTCCGGCGAAGCATTGTACGTGTCATCCAGAATTAGCGCACCTGAGCTCGTGCGAACTGCCGCCAGATGCAATTGCGCTCGCCCATGAGAGAAACCTTCAAAGATTTCCTGCCAGGTCAACCCGTCGTTTAGGGCAACTGCGGCAGCCCGCAAAGCCGTGTGAACCGAGTGACGTCCAATCATTGGCACGTGGGAATGGATCGTCTCTCCCTGATAATGCAGGCGGAAGCGAATACCGTCCAAACCCAATCCTTCTATCTCGTCAGCCCATAAGTCGGCTTCGTGTGAAAGCCCGTAAAAGAAGACACGGGCTTTGGTCTTCTCTTCCATCCTGCGAACCCAGGGATCGTCGAAGTTCAAAATGGCAACCCCGTCAACAGGCAGCGCCTGAATCAGCTCGCTTTTGCCACGTGCAATAGCTTCCTGTGACCCGGCGCGTTCAGCATGGACAGTACCAATATTTGTCACCACACCAATGTGCGGCTGGGCAATATCACACAGAAATTGAATTTCGCCGGGGATATAAAATCCCATTTCCAAAACAGCGCGCTCATAACCCGGGTCAAGTTTCAACATGGTAAGTGGCAAACCGATTTCGTTATTTAAATTGCCGGGGCTGCGCAGTGTGCGATAGCGTATACCAAGCACCTCAGCAACCATTTCCTTTGTGGTTGATTTTCCCACACTGCCAGTAATCCCGATCACACGTAAATTTAATTTTCGTCGCCAGAATCGCGCAATCTGTTGCAGAGCAGAAATTGTGTTATCCACACGCAGACAGAGAGGCGAGGAAAGGTCAAGAGTAGATTCAGCCAGTCCAGCACGCAGGTCAAGGGTATGAAATGCAGGAGTTTCTTTCTGGGTTAAAGCAAAAGTCGCCCCCCTCTCAAATGCTTCGGCAATGAAATCATGCCCATCAACTTTTTCACCGGGAATCGCGACAAAGAGTGCTGAGGGAATTACCTGTCGCGAGTCAATGACCGCTTCCTTGATGAGCGCTGTCGCGTTCGGAATGCGAACTGAATCGCGGGTAATGGCTTCGAGAACATCTGCTAGTGTGAGCATATTATTTTGCCACAACCTGCTGCCGAATGTAATCGGGAGGGATATCCAAAAGAACGACGGTTTTCTCCGCCATTTCTCCAAAAACAGGGGCAGCGGTTTCAGAGCCCCAAATGGATGCGGAGGGACGTTCGAGCCAAACATAGATCATAAACTGTGGATCATCCGCAGGTCCCCAGCCAATAAAGGAGGCATTGGTCTGCGTGCTGTCATAAAACCCACCCACCGGAATTTGTGCAGTACCTGTTTTACCGGCAACACGATAACCAGGAAGGAGGGCAAGTGAGCCTTCGGATTCAAGAGATACAACCAACATGTCCGACAGTGTATCTGCGGTCTGCTCAGAGATGGGTGAACCACCGAACTGAGCGGGAACGTTATATTGGCGTCCATCACGTACCATGGCATGAAGCGCGTGCGGTGTGACGGTGCGTCCGTGATTGGCAATTGCAGATGCCGCCATCATGATCTGCATCGGCGTGGCAGATAAACCCTGGCCAAAGGAATTCGTGCCAAGGTCAACAGGATACCAATCCTCATCGCCAGGCAACTTCAACCTGCCTGCCGCTTCCCCTGCTAGATCTACACCTGTGAGATGTCCAAAACCAAACCCATCCATGTAACCGTAAAAAGTTCCAGCCCCCATTTGTGTGGAAATGGTGGCCATACAAACATTAAGCGAGTGCTGCAAACAACCGGTCATATCCTGTAACCCCCACGGCTCCTGGTTCCAATTTTGGATGGTTGCACCGCCAACAAGGATTGCTCCAGTGTCAAGATAGGTTGTTCCAGGTGTAACTGTTCCGCTATCCAGTGCAGCCGCCATGGTAAGAATCTTTGTCACAGAACCCGGCTCGTATGGCATGGAGATGGCAGAATTGAATTCACTGGCATTGTCATAGATCGTGCCGTAATTCCAAAATTGATTCAGATCCATGCGTGGAGTGACTGCCATCGCAAGTAATTCCCCATCACGAGGATCCATGATAACAATTGTGCCGCCATCTGCACCATAGGTATCAAGCGCCTCATCCAATATTTGTTCGGCAGCTGCCTGCAGGTCACGGTTAATAGTGAGTACCAACGTGGTACCATTCATCACACGCGGAATTTCAAACGCTTTGTTCGGGTCAGTGGGGACAAATGCCTGCACGGGACTGCCCGCCAGCAAAATGTCATATTTTTCTTCGACTCCAAAGTAACCACGTCCCTCACGACTGACAAATCCGATTACATTGGAAGCAAGAGAATTCTCGGGGTAACTGCGCTGCGGATGCGATTTAAATTCCAAACCAGTCAAGCTGCCCAACACACCTTCTTCAGCGTTATCCTGTAAAGACTTTTTCAACTCTTGAAGCCTGACTGCAGGTTCCACTTCAACAAAATCTGAAAGTACCACATAATAGATGCCTTCAGAAGGATTTTCAATGGCATCAATAACCTGGGCATAATCCATGCCCAGTTCCAGGCTGACGGCAGAGGCAATAGCGTGGGAGTCTTTCACAATGTTCAAATCCACGCCGATCTCATACACAGATTTGTTCCCCGCAAGCAGGTGACCATTTCGGTCATATATCTCACCCCGATCCGGATAAAACGTCTGCAATTCGTAGGCATAAACAGAAGCCTGCTGACGGAAGAAGGCAGCCTCCGGGCTGTTTTGTATGCGGGTCATTTGCACAACAATGGCCAACGCGATCAGCCCCAAGGCGCCAGACAATACCTGTATGCGGCGCGCATATTGCAACCTCATTGTATACCCCGCACAGAATTTATAATTTTTTTGTCCATCCAATCCAATAACGATTCATTGTATTCCGGCGGGATAGTCAAAGCGCTCAATTGCAAAAGAGGCACAGAAGAGAGAATGTCTGGCTCAAGTATCAAGTAGCCCGGTACAACCAGGTATTCCGTTTCCTCAGATTTCATCGGTCGAAAACCAATCTCAAGCGCGCGTTGTTCCATTACACGCGCTGAAGTCAACAAGGCTAGCTTGGTTTGCAGGTCAGCACTTACCTGTTGGTTATCTGAAATAGAAACTGTCAGGTCTTGTATCTCGCGCCCAGTAATTGCGGCTTGGGAAGTCACATCCAGGTAAATTGTGGCAACCATCGCCAACACAACCACCACAAGTAATGCGTTCCCAATCCACTGACGCTGAATGCGCCAGGGAGCAATTTTATAAGCATGTACAAGGTGGTCAACATTTTGTATATTCATAGCTTTTCTACAATTCTAAGTTTTGCGCTTCGCGCTCTTGGGTTATCCTTTATTTCTTCATCTGAGGCCACAATCGGCTTTTTATTTATGATTTTTACGACAGCCTTACGTTCCTTTTCATAAATTCCTTCATAAGGCGGATTAAAGAGGTCTTTGCTTTGTTCGCGGAAGAAATCCTTAACAATACGATCTTCCAGCGAGTGGAATGAGATGACTGCAAGCCGCCCGCCCGGCCTCAGGCAGGTTACTGCTTGAGGAAGCACACTTTCCACAGATGCAAGCTCCTCATTGACGACAATTCGCAATGCTTGAAAAGTTTGCGTGGCTGGGTGGACGCGGGAGCCGCGCCGGGGGGATGCTTTTTCAATAACCGCAGCCAGTTCGCAGGTGGTACGAAGCGGTCTGCTAATCACGATGGCTCTTGCGATCTTTCTTGAGTCGCGGTCTTCACCGTAACGGAAGATCAAATCTGCGAGGTCTTTTTCATCAAAGGTGTTGACAATATCTTCTGCACTCTGAAATGCCTGTGGTCCAAATCGCATATCCAGCGGACCATCCTGCATAAATGAGAAACCACGGCTGGCGTTGTCAAACTGCATTGACGATGCGCCAAGGTCAAGCATGATGCCATCCACTTCATTCCAGTGCAAAGAAGCAAGTTGCTTTGTGATGGTGGTGTAGGAGGCCTGCACGAGATGTGTGCGCCCTTCGTAAGGAGCCAAAGTCTCACGAGAAAGCGCCAACGCCTTTGGGTCTACATCCAGACCCAACAGAAGCCCATCAGGCATGCAAGCCTCCAGTATCCCGCGAGCGTGACCACCCGCGCCCAGAGTGCCATCCACATAATGACCACCACATTGGGGTTGCAGTGCGTGTATAATCTCTTTGTAAAGTACAGGTACATGATTCATAATATTGTTGCGACTTCAGTCGATTGGCAGACTACCCGCAGGGTACTCTGCGAAGTTGTTACTACGGTTTACTCTTCGACAGGTCCAGCGCAGAAAATCGCTGGGTGTTGGCTTCGGTATCCTGCAACTGTGCCATTTGCTCGCTCCAAAGGGTGGGCGTCCACACTTCAAAATACTCGCCCTGTCCCGCAACAACCAGTTCGCCATTTTCGATGCCAAGGAAGGTACGCAAGTTTTGCGGCACAAGAATACGTCCAATTTTGTCTACTTCAACAGAGTAAGCGTTTGACAGAATCAAACGACGCAGGAGCCGTGCGATTGGATCGGCAAGGTTCATGACTTCAATACGTTCATAAACCTGTTTGAAGTAGGATTCGGTCATCACCATCAGGCATTTATCAAAACCTTGTGTGATGAATGCACCGCCTGCCAACAAATCACGAAAGCGCGCCGGAATCATAAGGCGTCCCTTTTCGTCAAGATTGTGTTGGAACTGGCCTAAGAACATTTGTACTTTTATCCTTTTTATGCGACAGACGTTCGGTGCCCGTCGCCTTACTACCACTTTCTACCACTTGTTACCACATTATACTGGCTTATGAAGAAAAATCAAGTTAATAAATTGGTCATTTTATAGCCATCTTAAGTACTACTGATTTCCAACTTCAAAGAGAACGAAGGAAAAACACTGTGCAAACACCCCCCACCTACACCCTGCTTGAAGCAAAAAACTGGCGGGAATATGAACTCCTCGATTCAGGCGAAGGTCAAAAACTCGAACGATTCGGCAAATATATTTTTGCACGTCCTGAATCACAAGTCATGTGGAGCCGCGCCCTCTCACAAAAGGACTGGGATGAAGCACACGCGACCTTTCAACCAACCCAGGAAGAAAGCGGCGGACATTGGATCGAAAAAAAGAAATTGCCCGAAAAGTGGGAAATGGCATATCCGCTGCCAAAAATCGGCGAACTAAAATTCGAGGTGATGACCACTCCCGGACGACACTTGGGTGTCTTTCCTGAAGTCGCGTCACACTGGGATTTTATGGCCGATCTAATTCAAAAAGAGAGGCGTCCTGTTAGAGTCCTCAATCTGTTTGGCTATACAGGGCTGGCATCTCTTGCCGCCGCCGCCGCTGGCGCCCAAGTGACTCACGTGGATGCCTCCAAAAAATCAGTAACTTGGGCTCGTGACAATCAAATCTTGTCGGGCTTGAGCGAAAAGCCCATTCGCTGGATTGTTGAGGATGCGGTCAAATACATGCAACGCGAGGAAAAGCGCGGCGTGAAGTACGACGGCATTATCCTCGACCCACCTAAATTTGGGCGCGGACCCAAAGGTGAGGTATGGGAAGTGTACAAATCCCTGCCAGGATTATTTGAAACCTGCCGTGCATGTCTGAGCGATAATCCGCTTTTTGTTATTGCCACCCTGTATGCAGTGCGCGCCTCTGCCATCCATGTGGCACAAACACTGGGCGAGATGATGAAAAAATATAATGGCAATATGGACAGCGGTGAGTTGGTTACCCGTGAGACAAGCGCCAACCGCCTGCTTTCGCAGGCGGTATATGCGAGATGGTCCAAAGGATAATTAAGTACAACTCCCCACTCATTTTGAAGATCAGAACACCGATTGCGGATGCACGGGAAAGCAAATCTTGACCCGACAAACATGCATCTAAACTCTTGGATTACCAACAGCGTCTCTATTGAAGACACTTGAACATCAACGGCAAAAACTGATTGATGTATTTCAAGATTCAAAGAATGCACAGGCTGATTTATCAAACAGAACATTCCGACCAGGAGCGGTGGTTCTTTCAAATTCGTTTGCAACAACATAAACACCCCCAATCAAACAATGGCAAAAAGATTTGACTGCCATTGCAGGAAGAGCAAAAACTTTAAAAAAAACTGATCAGCTGCACATGAAAATTGATCGACTGATAATTGATCGTAAAATTATTTAAAAATGAGACGATAATCACGCACACCGCCCCCACCGCCAATATTTTTTCTTATCCGCAAGATAGAGGGGGCCTGAAAAAAGAAAAATATTTTTATCGGCATATATCAGAGCCCCCAAAAGGCCATGGTAATTATTTGAATTGGCAACAATTCTATATCAGATTCTCTTCCCCAAATGCGATGACAACAATATGCTGATTCAAAAATTTTGGAGATTCGTGTTCAGCAGGAGTCACCTGCCCCAACGTATACCCACCTGCAATGGGAATTTTTGTCCCTAAAATCTCCTGAATAGCGGTTACTTCCACACCATCTTGCGCCTTAAGCAGCAATTGCCAGGCAATATCCACAAGGACGAGGGCAAATACCGGTTTTGCACTACCCAGTTGTATGAGGGCTTGTTGTGCAGCACTTCGTGCTGCACGTTCACAGGCAATACGGCTTCCCACCAATAAATAGGCATCAATGCCATCGCGGATTGTGGCGTTCATGCGAAAACTCCCATCAGCCTCCACACGAATGAGGGACCGAACGATCAGATCTTCGCCCTGCTCCAAACCAAGCGGATAAAGACGAGAAAGATAATTCAATGGAGGGAATGCCCAATCACGGGCAGGATATCCAAAAAGATTTGCGTAGGCTTCGGAAGCAGGACGTCCGTCCAATGTACGCAGCCAAAAACCCCGTGAACGAGTCACTCGAAATTGCTTGCCAACTTGATCCCAGCCATGGTCATACCCAATGCCAATTTTTAAATTGCCACGCAAAAAAGCCGCAGCCAAACCACCAGCGCCGGTTTGGCTCCCTGCCATTTGATACGTATTACCGGTATGCAGGTCACCGCTTGAAAGTCCGCCTATCACATCCAGGCTGGGGGAGAGCATGTTACAGAATTGCTCGGCATCCCCATTAAACCCATCTGCGAAAAACAACAGGGATTGATGCTCCTCACGTGCCACGGCATGTTGCATTACCTTCGTACCAGTTTCACGGCCTGATTGTGCATAGCCCGGGTACCAAAGCACATCCGCTTGAAAATCGCCACTTAGCAAAGCCACAATTACAGAATGCGGATGAAATCCTTCATGTGTCAGACCGGCAGGAGAAGCAAAACCAAGCACAGGAACATCACCCAACAAACTGGTTACGCCATTCAATACTTCACGTGCCTGATATTGATGTGACGAAATCACAATCGCAAAACTCGGTGCGTTTGCGCCAATCCGATTCAAAGCCTGGTGAGCAGCTTGCAAGCCAGCTTCACGCCCATCAAGCGCCTGCGCAGATCCCACGGATGCAATCAATGTCATAATGCCTCGCTACTCTTCCGCAACTGGGATCGTAAAGTGAAAATTGGTACCTTTACGGTATTCACTCTCAAACCAGATCTTGCCGCCCTGCATTTCCACCAAACCCTTCGTAATATTCAAACCCAACCCGGTGCCAGGGGCTTCACGAGCCTTGGGATCGTCTGAACGGAAAAATTTCTGGAACATCCTTTGCTGGTCTTCCGGGGTCAGGCCAATTCCATTGTCTTTGACCCATATATGCACAACGCGCGCCGCACCTTGTGCGTCCCATTGATTTGCAACTTCCTCCACCCCCAATTGAATAATTCCGCCTTCCGGCGTGTACTTACACGCATTACTGACCAGGTTGATAAGAACCTGCCCAACACGAACACGGTCTGCCCACATATGAGATATTTTCTCAGGCATAATAAGTTCAAGGGTTTGTTTCCTGTCATCAACCTGGCGTTTAAGTGAGCGAGCAACCTCATCTACCAGGTCTGGCGCACTGGTCGCCTTATATTCAAGGCGCAAACGTCCTGCTTCGATCTTGGCATTATCATTAAGATCCGATACTAAAGTGGACATACGCTCTACATTGGATTTAATAGTGTTCAGGAAACTGGTCTGCATTTCATTGATCTGACCCACTGCACCACCTGCCAACAATTCAGTATAGCCCTTGATGGAAGTCATTGGGTTCTTTAACTCATGCGCCACAAATGAAACAAAATCGCTCTTGGCAATATTGGCGCGTTGCACTTCACCAAAAAGTTGCGCATTGGAGATGGCAATGGCTGCATGGTCTGTAAGGCGAGTCAGAAAATCAATATCCACTTGAGAATCGCTTAAGCTCTCCAAATGAAGCAAACCAACAACAATCGTCTCACGACGAATCGGAATAATCAACTGGGTATGTGCACTGGGGAGCAGTTTTTCATTGGTCTCGGCGACATTCGAAAATTGTGGCTTACCATTTTCCACAGAGAGAAGCATCGCTGGTAATTCCAAGTTCATGGTCTGGTCGGGAAGATTTACTATACGTTCATCAAAACCCTGGTGCGCCATCACACGCAATTTCCCTTCCTCCAACATGCCAATCAATCCTGCTTCCGCGTTAGATTGACGCAATGCCCAATCCAGGGTGATGCGCATAGCACGATCCATCTCAAGGCTGGCATTCAACTCGCGGTCAATTCTCTGCATCACCGAAAGTTCTTCCACACGAGTAGCCAGTTCCTGGTCAGTTAGCATGAACAGGCGTGTATTTTCAATAGCAACTGCAGCCTGGCCCGCAAAGGCAGTCAATAATTCCTGATCACCCGCAACAAATGGAAGTCCGTCACGGCGATTGATAACTTCCAACACACCCGTAACATGATCTTTGGACTGTAGAGGAACCGCCATTAGCGAACGGCTTTTAAAACCAGTCTGTTCATCTACGCCACTAAATCTTTTTGAGGAAGTGCGTTGCTCTTCGTTTTCGATCACGGGTCGACGCGTTTGCACAGCTCGTCCAACAATCCCGGTACCCGCCGGCAAACGTTGGCCGATCAGGTTCACAGCTACAGGTCCAACTGTAACCTTAAAAACCAACTCCTTTGTTTGTTCGTCCACAAGCAATAAACTGCCAGCCTCACAATTCAAAATGCCAACGGCATTCTCCAGAATATTTTGAAGTAACGGGTCGAGTTCAAGCGTTGAAGTCAATTGCCGCGTAATTTCATTCAGGGTGGAAAGTTGCCTTGCGCGTTGTTGTGTTTCCTGAAGCAGGCGGGCTTTTACAATTGCACCTGCAGTCTGATCCGCAATGGCATGCAATAAACCAAGTTGCCCACGTGTATATGCCGTAGCGCCATCACTACTGCCAACGCTCAAGGCCCCAATAGACTGCGCACCTGCATTAAGCGGCACACCCATCCACGCAAAAACATTTTCCAAAACAGGGGTGAGATTACGCGCCTGACACTCACGGACATAATCCTGTGTCATAAGTTGGCGACTCTTCTGGATCACTTCCGGGCTAAGCCCTGTACTCACCGAAAATGGCAGGTTCTCGCGTTCTGGAATCCGCTCATTATTCTCGAGACAGAATCCATAATAGTAGTAGTCACTGGTTTCATCATACAGGGTGATGTGAAAATGTGAGGTCGGAATGATCTGCGCCGTTTGAGCATATATCAGTTCAAGCACATCATCAAACGTCAAGGTAACGTTCACACCCTGAGAAACACGGGTTAGTGCGTTCATTTCCTGAATCTGGCGTTCCAAGTGGGCTACTGTTTGCAGACGTTCAATGGCAATGGATGCCTGATCACAAATATTTTCAAGAAATTGCAGGTCGCGCGGTGTGTAAGGTTGTCCAGATAAACGTGAACCCAAAGCAAGCCAGCCATTTACACGTTGTTTGCCTGGTAAAACTATGAACAAACGCGCACCAAGCAATGCAAGTCGTGATTGTTCAGCCTGCAAGGAAAGTGGTAATACAGCTGTGTTATCCAAATATAACGGTAGGCGCTCGGTTTCAAAATACCGTGCAAATGGACTCGTTGCCATAAATCGAATGTCGCTTGTCGGGCGGTGGTCATCACCAGACAGGGCAGAGAAAAAGTCGTTGAGCGTATCGTATGTATAAATGTGAATTCTGTTTGGGGTCAGGGTGGAAGCGATCTGTTGCCGCAGGATCACACCAATTGTATGAAGATCCAAGGCAGAGGTAAGTTTATGGGAAAAATCCTGAAGCTGCTCTGCATAGGCACGCTCACCACGAAAGAAAAGGCTGTCCACAAGAATTTGCAGCTTTGTGCGAATTGGTTCAAGCAGAACAACAAGCAAAAGAATGAATCCGCCAACCACATAGGCATTATTCGCAGGCAATTTTGAATTAAAGATCAGGCTTAAACCCAAAATTGGAAGAGCATACCCCCCCACTACCAGGACAGTCAACAGAACGTACATCATCCCGCGCCTCGCAACATCATCAGCACGAAGGAATCTGAAGCGAAGGATGGTATAGCCAATCACCAGGGGGAAAAACGCAAGCGGCAAAAACAGGTAGGGTGAAAAATTGATGGGTTGAAATGCGCCCAAACCAAGCCAGACTACCAACGGCATAAAAGAAAACAATGTACCAATCAGAATGGTGCGTGATTGCGTCTTGACCACAGGCGATTGAGCATAGATCGCATGGTACAAATTCATGAAAATATAAATCACCGCACTAAATGCGATAAAGGCATAAATATATTGCCACCTGCTAATATAGGCTGTAGGCTGGTCAAAATTGAACAATGTTGGATTAGCAGCTAAGAATAGAACAATACCAAATTCAAATCCGATCCAGCGCAAGTATGGATGGTTGATGGCAAAATGCGGTTCAAGTGGAAATGTGAAGGCCAGGTCAATCAATGCACCTGCCGCAATAGCAGCAGCGGCAGTCCAGATAATGGTAAATTCATGCGTTGTAACCAGGTTAAAATATGAGCCGGTAACAATGGCAAGAGAAGATGTAAAGAGGGAGAAAGCACGTCCTGCAGGTTCATTGCGGCGCAAACCAAATATCCACAAGCTGGCGGCGAGAAAAATTACACTTAGAATTGTAGGTATGACAAAATAAATTGTCCGGCTTTCCGATGGAAAATTGTATAGTGTAACCGTCAATTTGCGCTCATCCCCACTCTTTGCACGCACGCTAATTTCGATATTTTCACCGGCAAAACGATTATGAAGAATGGCGCGAATATCATTTGCGTTTTTTACTGAAATCCCGTTAATGGCAACCAATTGATCGCCGATCACGACCTGATCAAATAACGCCCAAGCAGGCATGGAGGCACTGGGTCCCGTACCATTGAAAACCAACGTATGCTCATAAAGCGCACCTAAAAAGCGCTGTGAAAGCCAGCGATTTGCCAGCACTAACCCAATAAAGAACAGAATAATCGCAATCGCCTGATACGCAAACACCCCCCATTGCAGGGCTTGATTGATAAGGACTTTTGACTTTTGTAAATTGAGTTGCACATTGTTTTGCAAATTGTTTGCAATCATAATGCACGAATTTTACTCTACAACGCCATCCTAAGTGCATGGTACTTTCATAACAAAGATGTGGGTATCACAAAATCAAAAAATAATCGTCCGGACAAAAAATAATTTTACCGCCCCCCCAATGCTTACCTTGGCAGGCAGTGCCAGGAAAAAGTCTAAAGATTATCCTCCGTAACAGTCTGCATTGAAATAACCTAATTACGAAGAAGAAAAACAGGGCAATAAAAAAAGTCCAGCAACTCATGCTGCTGGACTCCAGACATAACATTTGAAAAACTAAATATCCAAATTCCTTACACTTTTAGCATGGGTCTGTATGAATTTCTTACGTGGATCCACCGCATCTCCCATCAACATATCGAAGGTTCGGTCGGATTCAGCAGCGTCGTCCACGGTCACAAGGAGCAAGGTGCGGTTGGTGGGATTCATGGTTGTTTCCCACAATTGCTCCGGGTTCATTTCGCCAAGACCTTTATAACGCTGAATCCCTACTTTATCGTTGCCGATGTCTTTTACGTACTTGTCTTTTTCTTTGTCACTATACGCATACTTGACTTGATTTTTGTACGCGACACGATATAAAGGAGGTTGTGCAATATATAAATGACCATCATCGATCAATTGCGGCATATAGCGGAAGAAGAAAGTGAGAAGCAAGGTGCGGATGTGGCTGCCGTCCACATCTGCGTCGGTCATGATAATGACACGCCCATAGCGCAACCCTTCAAGGTCAAAGTTATCACCAACACCCGTGCCAAGCGCTGAGATGAGCGACCTAACTTCATTGTTGCCTAAAATCTTATCAAGACGGGCACGCTCAGTATTCAAGATCTTACCGCGCAATGGAAGGATTGCCTGAAAATGGCGATCACGCCCCTGCTTGGCTGAGCCACCAGCTGAGTCACCTTCCACGATATAAAGTTCAGTTTTGGACGAATCTCGTTCCGAGCAATCTGCCAGTTTACCGGGCAGGGTTAACGACTCAAGTGCAGACTTGCGAATGACAAGATCTCGCGCTTTACGCGCAGCATCACGTGCACGGGCAGAGGTGAGGCACTTGGAAATGATCGCCTTGGCTGCCTGCGGATTCTCATCAAGGAAGGTGCTAAACGCTTCGCCAACCACCTGGGTTACATAGGTCTGCGCTTCAGGATTCATCAACTTAACTTTTGTTTGCGATTCGAATTGCGGATCGGGATGTTTGACAGAGACAATTGCCGTCAAGCCTTCGCGTGTATCATCACCAGAAAAGTTAGGGTCGGCATCTTTAAGCAGACCATTCTTTCGGGCATAGTCATTGATCACGCGTGTCAAGGATGAACGCAAGCCTGTCAGGTGTGTACCACCATCAATGGTATTGATCGTGTTTGCAAAGGAGTAAACTGATTCTGTATAGGAGTCAGTATATTGTATGGCAGCTTCGATGCCTATATTTTCAATTTCCTTTTCAACATGGACAACAGGGTGAAGCCCTTCACGATTACGATTGAGATAACGGACAAACGCAGTAATACCGCCCTCAAAATAAAAAGTCATCTCACGGTCGGAGCGTTCATCAATAAATTTTATGGTTACGCCGCGTGTTACAAAGGACATTTCACGCAGACGTTGAACCAGCGTATCGAAACGGAAATCAATATCTTCCGTGAAAATCTGCTTGTCAAATTTGAAACTCTGCTTGGTGCCTGTCTCGTCCTTTACCTTGCCGATCTGTTTGATGGCGCCTTGCGGCACACCACGCTTATATTCCTGCCGCCAAATCTTATTATCACGCTTGATCTCAGTGGTCATCCATTCAGAAAGGGCGTTCACGGCACTAACGCCAACACCATGCAAACCACCGGAGACCTTGTAGCCTCCGCCGCCAAATTTTCCACCCGCGCCGATCACAGTCATCACCACGTCCAGGGTCTCCATCGGCTTACCGTTGGCATCCTTTTTAGTGGGATGTGGACCGACTGGGATGCCGCGCCCATTATCCTCAATAGTTACACTGCTATCAGGATGTATGGTGATATTGATGGCAGTACAAACACCGGCAAGCGCTTCGTCTATTGCATTGTCCACCACTTCATAAACAAGGTGATGTAAAGCCTTAATGTCCGTACCGCCCACATACATACCGGGGCGTTTACGTACATGCTCAATACCTTCCAGGGCTTGAATGGAACTTACATCATAATTAATTTGATTCTCTTTTTCAGCCATAAAAACCTCCAACAATCACTATATATCTCTGGAGTGCAATACCTTAAGCTATTGCACTCAGCAAAAAATCCTGTCTCTTCTACGTTATGCCCGTTTAAGCTGATTCAATTTCAGACGTTCCATCATATCTTGTAACCAGATGTTCATATCGCGATAATAAACGAAACTGGAAGCCAACAGGGATGTGGAGACAAATGAATGCCCCAGAATGCCAACAAGCGTCATCCATGAATCTTCTGGAGGAATATTCCAGAGGAAGTTCAAACCGAATGTCAGTAGGAACATCGTCAGTACAAATAAACTGCTAGTGGGAAGCGTAAAACGCATCATTTTCAGGCTGCTCACAATGGACGTAATTGCATTTTGCTGTTTAACGAAAATACCATGCGGCCAGAAGAATAAAGGTACGATCACCCACATCGATGCTAGGCTGAGGAACAGCACAATCAGATTGGCAACGAAGGCATTGAGTTGAAGCACCACAGCAAGGATCAAAAAGGAGGGTACGCCTACCATCACAGAAAGAAAGCCCCATAATATGGAAACAAGGACTGTCTGTACGACTGCACGAAAAATTCCCAGAGGCTGCGCACCTGGGCTAGCCAATGCCAGCCATGCCACAGCGCGGAAATACAGACCGCCGGCAATCCAGCCAAGGAAGGTTAACAAGAATAACCAGCCGATCAAACTTGCCGCATCGACCTGCCAAACGATAGGATAACCCAAAGGGGTTTGAGAAGCTTCCTGGGGCAGGAACAAGCTCGAGATGCCGATAGGGATCGTGTGGAAAATCCAGAATAAATTAATTCTGGGGATGACGGTCTCGTACATACTCATTGCGCGCTGAATATCTTCCGGGGGAATTCCGCCTGATTTCCAGATCAATATCACATCTGTTTTTATTAAATTGAACAAAGCATCCATCCGCAGACGCGGCCCCAGCCACAGGAATAAATTCGCCAAGAGCGGCAAAAGCATTGCCGTAATATTGGTGGCGATCAGGTCAAAGCCGGTTTTAATGGAATTAATAATTCCTGGGGGGAGAGGAAAATTTTCTTTTTGTGAAACGTCCATAACAGATTGATTCTACCATACCCCTGCTTGCGCTCAAGAGCGCTGACAGGTACAATCTTAACATGCAAGAGAACAGTTCATTTCTGCCATCCGCAAACCGTATCAGTACCTTGATCGCCTCCGTTCTGCTGGCATTCGCCCTGACCCGGTTGATTCAATCGCCGCGTTTCACGCTCACCATCACCTTGCCCGGATTTTACTTCGCTTATCCTCTCACCCTCAGCACTGCCATGACACTCCTTGCCGCAGCCCTGACCGCAACAGGGATGGACTGGCTGACACGGGAGCACCCCAGGCTTGGTCAAAAGTCAAACATCGAACATCTGATGCTGCCAACAATCACCACTTTTGTGGTTGGCGCACCGCTGGCTTTGCTGTCACATGGCTCTGCCTGGTGGGTTGGTTTTGTTCTGAGTGCAATTTTGCTTGCGGGTGTTTTCCTAGCAGAATACATTACTATTGACGCATCCGCACCCTACTATGCCTTTGCCCGCGCTGGGCTAACAGCACTCGCGTATGCATTATTCTTGATTCTAGCTACCTCACTAAAGTTTTCTGGGGCGCGCATGTTCCTGCTCGTGCCTGTCCTCTTTACCGTTGCAGCGCTGATCAGTTTACGTATTCTTCATCTCGATGGCACAGATCGCTGGGATTTCCCTTGGGCAATTGGCATTGGTATTATCTGCGCCCAACTTGGCGCGGGCTTACATTATTGGCAGCTCACGCCAATTCAATTTGGACTGGCGCTAACAGGTCCGCTTTACGCGTTGACCATGTTATCTGCCAGTCTGGCTGAGAATATTCCCGTCCGTCGCGCTGCGACAGGTCCCATACTCATCGTTACATTTGCCTGGATTTTAGTCCTCTTTTTACAATAAAAATTTTGCGCCGTGCCCCGGCTTAATTACGAGCACCAGTTCAGGTAATCGCAGAAGAAGCCGTCGAAAGGAATTTTAGCCAAAAATGATCCTGGACTACACTGCACAAACGCCAAAATATGCGGCCCTGTTTAGGACAAAATTATTAATGCAATCCATTTCACTGACAAAAGATCAACTACAAAAAATGGTCGCGCATGTTAACTTGCACACACCAATGGAGGCTTGTGGGCTTTTGGCAGGGCTCAACTCAAAAGTTGAATCAGTGCTTGAGGTGACAAATCAAGCCCAGAGCGCGGTGCGATTTGTTATGGATCCTATCGAGCAGCTTAAAGCCTTCGAATGGATCGAAACCAACGGTCTGGAATTAATCGGTATCTTCCACTCCCACCCTGTTGGACCTGAAACTGTTTCACCGGCCGATATCGCAGAAGCCTCCTATGCAGTTGTACATGTCATCCTTACCCAAGTGGAGGATGCCTGGAGCGCCCGTGGCTTTTGGATCGAAAATGGAGCTTTTTGTGAAGTGAGATTGCAAATTATATAAGCAACCTTATTTCATTTTCTGTGTTTTTATCAATGCTTACTATCATTGCGAGGGCCTGATTGGTTTTGCCCAAAGCAAATCATATAATAAATAAGGTGAAAATTGGTTTGCCGCAAAGAACGGGAGAGCAGACTGATGCACTTGCACTGTACACAAGTGCAGATGCTACATAACTCACTGGAGGAGTTTCAATGCAAATTGTGTTGGATATTGGGATCATTCTACTGGCGTACTTATTTGGCTCGATCCCCTTTGGATTGCTGATCGTAAAGCTTAAAACAGGAAAGGACATTCGCGAAGTGGAAAGCGGGCGTACAGGCGGGACAAATGCCATGCGTGCGGCTGGTTTTTGGGCAGGCTTTGCTACTGCCATGCTTGATATTTTGAAAGGCGCAGGCGCAGTCTGGCTGACAGCCTGGCTTACACCAGATAGTCATTGGGCGCATGTAGTCGCCCCGCTTGCGGCGATCATCGGGCACAACTATTCCATATTTTTACCTGAGCGTAATGAGAATGGGAGACTTGTCGGCTTGAGCGGGGGGGCGGGCGGCGCACCCTCTGTCGGCGGTGCAATGGGACTTTGGCCCGGCTCAATCCTGATCATTCTGCCACTCGGTATGTTGACATTCTTCACGCTCGGCATTGCATCTGTCACCACAATGGCAGTGGCCTTTTTCGCCATCATCATCTTTGCTGTTCGAGCCGCACAGGGATTAATGCCCTGGATGAATGTCTTCTACGGCGTGGGCGCAGAAATATTGCTGGTCTGGGCTTTGCGTCCCAATCTCAAAAAATTATTCGAGGGCAATGAGCGCGTGGTGAAATA
>JFJP01037077.1_pt1 | contig 50096 bp, 118 predicted proteins | sample 431651 | NCBI WGS metagenome assembly JFJP01 (sample SAMN02602958, study PRJNA72255) | Microbial mat metagenome, whole genome shotgun sequencing project. | biome: fresh water; feature: sink hole; material: water; isolation source: purple microbial (photo- and chemosynthetic) mats found in... | reverse complement strand
ATTAACATATAATTTGGGTTTGCTTTTGATTGTGCATTTCTTGAACAAGAATCATCAACCATTTCATTTACATTTGAAACTTCTTGTATTGCAATTAAATCATAATCATTAATAACATCTGATATTTTTGTCATTGTTTCATTATTATTTGCTTTTGATTGACCAAAATTAGCAATATTCCAAGATGCAATTTTTAATGAACTATTTTTATTAATTGTATTTATTACTGCTTTTGGACTATTATCAGTTTCATTTGTAGTGTTTAAAACTTGTTCTTGTTTCTTTCCATTAGAAATTAGAAATGGATTATTTTCGTTGATTGTCTCTTTTATTGTCTTCCCACTATTACTACAACCAGATAGTAAAAATAGAATTATTAATGCAAATGCTATTAATGTTTTTCCCATATAAATTTATAAACTTGTTTATTTATAAATTTTACTAAAGAAAACAAAGAAATTTTTTTGCATTTCTCAATTTTTTATTATATGGGTTTGTTATTTTTTCACACTCAATTAAATCTTTATTATAAATTTCTACAAAATTTTTTGTTGATTTTAAGATTTTTCTTGTGGAAATTGGTATCTTTTCCTTTAAATTATCATTATTTAAAAGGTATATTACTCTATTCCAACTGAAATTTTCTTGCAAATATAATTTTTTAATTATATAGTGATATATCCAACCACCAATTATTTCTTTATGTTTTTTTGATTTTTTCAATTCATTATCAATTATTCTAAATTCTTCAATTTCATAATCTGGAACACATCTAAAAGTTCCTTCTCTAACTACTTTAAAGTTTTTAGAAATTCCAAATAACATAATAGCATTTGTAGAAGACATATTAAATTCTTTTTGTAAATTTACTAATTTTCTATAATGCGTATTAAATGGTAAATATCTTTCTATACAATCATCTGTATTTGGATATTTATCTTTATCAAAATCATTTTCACTTAAATATAAATTTGCCCTTTCTAATTGTTCATCATAATTAGTTTTGTCCATAAATACATATGAAATTATATTTTTACTTTTATTTTCTAAAAACCCATAAAATTTTGCACATTCATCAATATCAAATATAATATATGAACCATTAATAACTAATGGACTTAAATTAAAATAATTTCTATTGTCAAATAAAGACTTATATTTTAATAAATTATTAGTCTCAATTTGCTTTTTACTAAATAGTGGTTTAAATAACTTTAAATTGTCTGTTTTATAAATTTCCATTTATTATTTACTCCCCAATTTTATTTTCTTTTTGAAGTCCAGAGTTATAAACATTTAATACTTTAATTCTTATTGTTTCCATTTTATCTGCACCAAATAAATCAATACCACTCTTTTTAAATTTACTTAAAAGGATATTATAATTGAAGTTTTGCATTTCAAACATATCATATACAACCTTAATAAAGTTATTTTTTTTACCTTGAAACTTATTTATATCAACTAATTCATTATTAATCATTATATATTTGAATAAAGCCACTATTTTATCAAGTTTATCAACATTTTTATGGATATTTTCTGATAATCTTACTTCTCCCATTTTAAATCTATCTTTATTGGTTGTATTCAAAAACATTTTTTGTGCAACTGATATATTAGTAATACCATATACTGACATAAAATTATTCAAATCTGAATATGTTTTTGTTTTAATGTTGTGTTGTAACCAATCATTAAGTGTTAATGCTTTATGAGTATTGATTTCTTTAATATCATTTTCTACAATATCAGCACCCATAACAAATACAACTGGTATATCACTTTCTTGTTGTGCTATTTTTCTATGTTGACCATCACCAATTTTAAACTCTGAATTTATCATTATTGGAGAATATTTTGTAAGTTTTCCATTTGTTCTATAAATACTTTCTTTAATATTCTCTTTATTACTATAAACTTCTTCTCTGTTTGTTTCAAATTTTTGAAACAAAGAGTATTCTCTTGTTGCAAAATTTACACTAACTGGTATAAATTTTACAGAAGTATTATTTTTTAAAGTAGTATTAACGACATTAATATCATATGTATATTTTCTATTTAAAAATAATTCTCTTGAAATAATTTCAAAAGCATCCTTTAACTGTTCTAATGATATAATTGATACATTATTTTTAATGTTTATACCAAAATTTTTGGTTGTTGTTTCTTTCATTTGTTGCTATTTTGTTTATTGCTTTAAAATAAACTTTGTAGTAGTAACAATCTTAAATCTATTTATAAAGGTTTTCATTATTTATACAAACATTTATAAATAATTTTTTTAAAAAAATTAAAAACAATTTAATATTAATAATCATTCAGAGTTGTATTTTTATATTTTTTATTCAATCTAATAATAGATTTATCAAAATATTCTTTGTTTGCTTCAAATCCAATGAATTTTCTATTCAATTCTATACAAGCAACAGCAGTTGTTCCACTTCCCATAAAGCAATCCATTATAATATCATCTTTATTTGAGAAATCTTGAATTATATTTTTAATCAAAGGCAATGGTTTTTGTGTTGGATGTATTCTATTTTCATAATTTTTTTCTGATTTATCAAGTATAAATCCCATAGAAACAACATCATATATCTTAATAACCTTATTAAAAGAAGTCCAAGCAAGTTCTCCATCAGCAAATACACCATCATTATTATAATTCTTTCTTTTATTCCACACTATTATACAATTTGAACTTTTTAAATTTTCTACAAAATGATTAAAACCAAATATAATTTGATTTTTACTAACTCTAAACATTTCATCAAAAATTTCTTTTTCTGGAACTATATCCCATTCACATTTATCATCTTCAAAACAAATTTCTTTACTTTGACCAATAGAATTTAAACCCCTTGTCCACTTTTTACCATAAGGTGGGTCTGTAATAATTAAATCTATTGATTTATCTGGCATTTTTTTCAATGCTTCAAGGCAATTCATATTATATATTTTATTCAATTCTAATTTTTCCATTTTACTTTTTTATTTTTCTATTTTCAATAAAATCAGCAACTTCTTGTAAATATTTATATTTTTTAGTAACATACTTATGTCTAAATATAATTATGTGTAATGTTAAACTTGTTACAAATAAAAATAATATAAGAATAAAATTTTCATTTTGAAAATCAATCCATATTGATACAATAGAAAATATAAAAACAATCCAAGTATGAATTACTATAAGCAAAAACAATGAATCTGTTTTTGGAGTTAATATATCATTATTTTCTTTTTCTTCTTTAAATTCAACATATTCAACCATTTTCTAATTCATAATCTTTTAATATATTTATATAGTTTTCTATTTTTCCACCACATTTTACCAAACAATTGATATAAAGTCCAAAAACCATTTGTTCAAGTTGTCTATTTGGTTTTTCATAAACTTGAATTTCAAGTGCTTGTCTATATAATCCTTTTGATAATTTTTTATAATAAACTCTATGACCAAGACTTTCAAAGTTCAAAATTGATTTTGCATAATCAACTGTTTCTTGATGATTAATGCCACTTAATTTCATTTTTCAAACCATAATAATTTTTATTCAACCATTGAACAAAGTGTTTTTCTCCTTTGAACTTTACTTTTAATTCTCCATTATTTATAAATTCTCCAAAATTATCAAAGTATCTATCAAGCATTAACTTAAAATATTTAAATTGTAATTCTCCACCAAATTTTTTTTCATACCATTGTTTTAAGTATTTATCATTTTTCCATTTAGAAATATATTCGCTTTGTTGAATCCTTTTTTCATCTTCATAATAATCTTTAATTCTATTCATAGTTAAAATTATAAAACTTATTTTTTTAAGGTCATAATCATTTACTGCTTTAAAATTTCCAGTAAGTTGATAATGACAATTACATATATAACAAATTCTATCATCAAATCTATCTTTTTTAAAATCAAATTTATTATCAAATCCAATAATAATATCATTAAATTGTCTTTTGCATAGCATACACTTGGTTGAATCTACCATCAAAAAATAATTTATTCTAATGATTTATAAATGTTTATTATTTCTTTAAAGTAACAATTTCTTCTTCCATCTTTTTTTTCTCAACAAAATTTGAGTGAGACCAAACACCAAGTGCAAATCCAGATATAAAAGCAAACCAACCTTCATTTGCCATACCTATTGCAACAAGCCAAAAAGCACCAAACCCCAATACCAAAAATGTTAATCCCCAAATTGCACTTTTATCAAATTTCATTTTTTAAAATATATTATAATTTTCACTACTTTCTTCAATATCTTCATTAATTCCACTTAAATCAATCTTAAATGTTTCTTTTACTTTTACTGATTCAACAATAATTGTTTCTTTTGTTACCCAATCATTTAATTTAATTTTTTCTTCTACTTTTTTATTATAATGTTCTGATTTCCAATTTTTTCCTTCATAACATATTTGTTTAAATTTACAATAAGAACAAGGAAATGCTGTTTTTGTATAACTAATATCTTTTTCTGGTAATTTAAGTTTATCAACATATTCTCTTTGTGTTTCAATTATAAAATTAATATCTTTTTCTGCAAGTTCTTTATCATACTTAATTTTATGTTCTTTGATTGTAGAATCATTTTTATTATAATAAATAATAACACCTTTATCAATTTTGAAATAATGAAGATACATATTAAGTTGAGATAAATGTTCTTTTTTTGGTTCATCAAGAATATATTTGTATGCAAATCCATTAATAGATTTATATTCAAGTGCTATTATACCCATTGTATCGTGAAACATTAAACTATCACAAGAACCAGAAAAAATAATATCTGGATTTTCTTTATTTAATGGAACTCTAAAATAATGTTCTGATTTAATTTCTTTTAATGATTGTTTTAATTTTGCTTGTAATTCTTGATGAATAATATTACCCATAGACAATACTCTCCTACCAACATTATCATCTTCTTGTGATATATCTTCTGGTGCATTAAAAAATTGCAATGCAAGTTTTCTCTGGCAACCACCTAAATCTGTTGGAGAAAATCTTTCTTTGATTCCAGCCCTTTGACTTTTACCAAATTCTTCGTTCTTTTTTAAAATATCATCATATATTTCTTCAAATACCATTATAATTATATTTAAAATTATTGGTTTATAAACTTTTTCTTTTGTATAAGCATTCGCTTAATATTGGATTTATATTCCATTTATAATAATGACAATTTATTTTTTCCATTAATACTGGAAATGTATATCTACAAAAATGTTCAGTTCTATCTTCAACTTTACAAAAATCTTCTAATTTAAATATTTTTTTCTCCATCTTTTATTTTATATATTTTTTATATTGACTTTCTTGAACTCCAAAAAATTCAAAAAAGTATTTTAATTTACTTATATCTTCAAATAATTTTTCATAATGAGTTCTATATAATTCTTTTTCAGTTTCTCCCCAATTATAATATTTAACTATTTCATCATACAACCATTCATATTGTTTATTTTTAATTTCTTCTATTTTTTCTTTCTGTAATTGTAATGCTTGTTTAAAATGAGAAGTTTTTGGCAAGTATGCTTCTTTTTTAGTAAAAATATAAATCATTTGATTAAATGTTTCATCATCAAGAGAATTTGCATATACATCAATAAAAGAACATATTTCAAGATATTTTGGTGTAAACATTGAAATTCTATGATTTACTATTCTTGCTGGAATTTCTATTTTTGATGGATTTCCATCTTTTAAATACATAATTGAAAAGTAGTTATTGTTTTCTTCCATTTATTTCTATTAATTTTTGAATATAACCAACATCAACTAAAACATTTGACTTACTTGAAGTGTCAATAAATTGTTTATCAATAATTTCTTCTGAAAGATTTTTCCTATCTTTTTCTTCTTTTAATGCCACAAGCATACCAAGTTGAACACCAGTTATTAAATATCTTTCCTTACTCATTTTCTTTAAACTCGTATTTCAAATCAAGTTGATTTAATTCCTTTACTGCTTCTGTTAAGTGCATTGAATATTTATTATATTTAATTATAAAATAAATTAAGAAAAATAATAAAAATCCAAATATAATTTTTCTTGTTATTAATATAAAAATAGTAACAAGCATTAACCATATAAGCATTAATAACATCATTGTTTTTCTTGAATCTTCACAATAATCTATAAATTCAACCAATGTTTCTCTATAATAAATATAATTTTTTTTATTTACATATGTTTTTTTTATTGGTTTATCCATTTTTAATTTCTCCAACTTCCTTTATGTTATTTTCATCAAATTCCTTATCACATTCAACACAATCAACAACTAATAATAAATCTTTTTTATGAAACCATTTATGTAAATAATATGGTATTTCTTTTAATAATGGAACATAACCAATATATGCAAATGGTTTATAATCATCATTAATTTTAATCTTTGTTTCAAACTTGGTTTCTTTTCCAGTTATCAATTCATATGCCCACCAATTAAAATAATTCATATCAAGAACATTAATAAATTCAATTTCATCTGGGTCAATCCATCTACCACAATTACATCTTACTTTTTCCTTTTCAAAATCAATTCTATTATCACGAACAAATAAATCATAATATTTATCTTTCATATTTTTAAATTTTGGTATGCTATCTCTTTCCATTTTTCTAATCAAAGTCATTAATTTTTTGATTTCTAATATGCCTTAATGCTCTATCAACATCAACTCTTGGAATATCAAAATCTCCATTTGGTAAAACTTTAACAGTAATACCAACCAAATATCTATTTTTTAATATTTTATTTCCAAGTTCTTGTCCATATTCTTCAATTATTTGTTTTTTAGTTACCATTTTTTTTTACTCCAAAAGAACATTGCCATTGATTTTCTGCATTAAAATAAAAAGAAAAATTATCACCATAAACAATTTTAGAAACAGTTTGTATATTTTTAAAATCAGAAGGACTTATACCAACTGTTTTTAAAACAACTTCAAAACAATTTGAATTACTTTCAATAACTTTATCAATTTCAATTATTTCATTAAATAATCCAACAATATCCCAATCAATGTTATCTTGTTTGAAATTATCAACTGTTAAAGTCTTTTGAACACCCAATTTAATTAGTTTTCTTTCTTTAATAACATTTTCATTTAAACATTCTACAACCATCTTAATATTACCTAATTTTATGTATTTATATATCTTTTCATTTTCTAATTAGAAAGTTTTTTACTTCATTTATACAATTTTCAACACATATCATATCATTTTTAATAGTGCAATTTTTATAACCAATTGCAAACATAACAAGTGAAATTGCAGTATCTTTTGATTTACTGCATCTTTTATAATTTACAAATTCTTCATATTTTTCTTTATCATTTATAGTATTATATGTATATAAAAAATCATCAAAGTGCTTTGAGTTAACTTGTAATGGTGCAATTTGATAATCTGTATAATTCGTTCTTAAATAAGTATAAATATCAAATATTAGATGACATAAAGATGGTTTTGGTTGTGTAATTCCAAACATATTTTTATTTTCTAATGAAAATTCAAACATATATTTTATTATATTTGTTGCTATTTTTTTATTTCTATATTTTTTTTCAACTATTATTGCAACCATTATGATATGCAATTTACAATTTTTAAAAATCATTTCAATATTTTTATCTATTTCTTGTATATAAATAGTAAAACAACCAATATAAAAGTTATTAAAATATATTAATATTATTTTAGTATCTAAATCATTTATTAAATCTTCATAATAAAACTCATATTCTTTATTAGTTATCTTTTCTATTGCATATAAATAATCTTTATTATCTAAATCTATAAATTTAAAATTAAAGTTTAAATTTGTTTTATTATTGAAATATTTTTCAAATTTTTCAATAAAATTATATGTTTCTGAACTATAATTTGATTTCATTTTTCATAGTAAGGAAATCCAAGAAAAGTCCATTGGTCATCAATGATTTTTTCAACTTGTGTTACAATATAATTGCTTACTTCAAAATTTAAATTCAATGTTGTTTCTTTTTTATATAAATATGTATTTTGAAATTGAACCTTTAACTCATATCCTTCGTGAAACTTATCATTTCCTATTTTAAATTTATAAAATGTTATATTAATAAAATATCTTGTTCCAACTTCATCTTCAATTCTTTTTTGAAAATGATTTTCCTTATATTCTTTATATTTGTTTTTTATTAAATCTTTTTTATCCATTTTTATTTTTCCAATATTAAATCATATTCAACTATAATAAATGGTGTTGTATCTTTTTCCCAAAATAAAAAACTTTTTCCATTAATATATCTCATTTGAATATTATTTACATTATCAGCATTAACATTTAAGTATTTAAAAACTTCTCTATATGATATTGTAATGTATATATTATTATCTAATGTATATTTACCACTAATAAACCCATATGATGTATCTATTTCTTTTTTTAATATTCTATGTTTTTGATAATTTTTAAGTAAAAACATTTCAAAATCAATTAATTCAATTTTTGTAATTATAGTTTGATATACTACCATTTGTCAAGTTTGTTTTCCTTTTTAATTAATTTATCTTTATCATTATTAAGTATGAATTGTAAAGCATTAATTCTTCTTTGTATTCCTAATATTCTTGACTTTTCAGTAGCAATATTTTGTAATACATCTTCTTGTTCGTTTGCCATATAATAACCATTAGAACAAGAAACTATTGGTATTTTATTTTCTTCAACCAATTTTGCAACTATGTGTCTAAAAGATAAACTATTTCCTTTATTGGAAAAATTAAGTTCATTTGCAATTTTATTTAATGGTTTTGCATTTTTCTTTCCAATGTTCTTTTTAAAATATTGTAAAACTAAATCTTTTTTAATATATAATATTTTTTGTGTATCAGTATTTAATTTTAAATATTCTGGTATTGATGAATAAATCATATCATTATTCTCAATCAAGTAGTAATCTTTTATTTTTGCCACTTTTAATGTATGTCTTTTAAATATAAAAACAATCTTGATAAGAAAAAAATAAAAAATACCATTGATGTGTAATATACCAATGGAAATTTATTTTTAACTTTCACAATTATGTTCATACTTTTTATTTATTTTATTTGTTTATAAAGTTTTTGTTTTTACATTTTTGACATTCCCTTTTAATATGATTTGTCATTTGTATGCACTTTTTACAATAATTTAATTCAACTTTCATTTTGGAAAACCAAAATTTAAATATAATAATTCTTTTTTTGCTCTTGTTTTTGCTACATATTTCAAATTATTAAATTCATTTATATTCCATTGTCTTTTAAAATATGGTGATTGATTGATATTTATTAAAATAACTCTATCATATTCTGTCCCTTTTGCTTTATGAATTGTTGATAAAATTATATAATTTTTTATATTTTTTTCATCATTTTTCAATTCTTTATCACCAATTCTCTTTTCTATCTTATTACTAAAATCAATATAGTTATGTGGTTTATCAAAATTATATAATAAAATAGTTATTTGTATATTTTCTATTTCATTTTCAATAATATTTATTTTATTTTCATCTTTTATTTTTTCCAATTCTAATTCAAGTTTTGTTTTCTGAACATTTATTATATTTATAAATTCTTTTATATCATATTCCTTTTTTTCATTTTTATTGATTTTATATTTTTTTATTATTTTTTCTATTTCTTTTTTTATATTATTCCCAACTATAATTACATTTCTATTTCTTTTTAATAAATTTATACCAAAATTAATAATATCAATATTTCTTCTACTTAATATTATATTTCCATATTCAATATTTTTTGAAACAAAATCATACATTTCATTCAATTTATCAATATTATTAATTAAAAAAGTTTTTTGACTTACAACACCATCTATATTATTTTCAAATTCTTCTATTTCATTATTATTGATTTTTGCTTCTTTTACAATGTTTTTTGCACATCTATAACAAATACTCAATGGCATTTCTTTTGCATTATATGTTTCTTTAAAATTATCCATTGAATATTCAGAAGAACCCCTAAACCCATAAATAGATTGTCTTTTATCACCAACTATTATTATTCTTGTATTTTCTTTTATTAAATGTTTTATTAATTCAAATTGAGAATTATTTAAATCTTGTGCTTCATCAATAAATATATAATCATATTTTTCATTACCATTAATATTAACTTTATTTGGTAACCAAATCATATCATTAAAATCAATACTCTTGTTTTTTTCTATATCTAAAAATATTCCAAAAAAAATTTTTAAAGAATTAAATATAATATTAAAGTCAATTGTATTTTTTATTTTTTCAGCATTTAATTTTTTTTCAAAATCACTCAAACTATCATTATATACTGGCTCTATAATTTCATAATAATCATTTTTAATTATATACTCATATATATCTTTATATTCTTCTGTTATATAAAATTCTTTAAAATTATAATATTTTTCTAAATAATAATTTGGAAATGTATATTGTAAATCATAGTAATATATAATATCAATTATATTATATTTATTATTTATATCCATATTTATATTTTGTATTTTTGAAGTTATTTCTAAAATTATATTTTTTAATATATTAAATTTCTTTTTCCTAATTATAATTTCTTTTTCGTGTAATTTTTCTTCTTTATAATCAAATAAACTTGTTTTGCTTTCTAAAATACACTCTTTTTTAAATTCTTCTAAAAAATAATCATCAAATAATTTATTTTTTATATCATTATTTACAATAAATTTCCCATCTACCATTATTGAACTATATTTATTATTAAATTTTAACAATCTTTGTCCAATTGAATGTAAAGTTAAAACTTCAACTCCTTTTTTGACTTTTGATTTTAATTCATTTTTTATATTTGTATTAAATGCACAAAATATTATTTTTTTATCTTCTTCAATATAATCCATACATTTTAATATACTTGATGTTTTTCCAGAACCAGCAACTGCTTGAATTATAATATTTCCATTGCCATTTTTTATTTCATCAAATAGAGCAAGTTGATATTTACTATAAATAATATTTTCTTCCATTTTATAACAATTTTAAACTTTCTATAAATTCATATTCACCATCTTTTATAAAGAATATCACACCACAGTTTGATAGTGCTTTAACAGATGTTTTTCCACCATCAATAAAACAAATGTGTTCTATATTAAATCTTTTTAAGTAATTCAAAACATCTTCATAATTATTATCTGATTTTAATACAATACCTTTTGACATTAATAATTTCCAAAAAATATCATCTTTTAATGACCTTTTAATATCTCTTGCTTTAAATCCAAGTTGCATACAAACTCTTGCAATCTTTCCTTTATCCATTTTCAATTCATTATTAATTACAATTACAAGTTTCATTTTATTCTTTTAATGCACCAATCTCTTAAACACTTATCAGAACAAAAAATCAAACTACTACAATCAAAATCACTACCATATCCAAACTTCAATTCAACAGTATCAAATTCCATTTGTATTTCACAATAGTCACACTTCATTATTTCAACTTTTTGTATTAATATTTCAATTCCCATTTGTAGTTACTTCCAATTCAACCAATATTTCGTTATATATTTTTTCTATTTCATCATTAAACTTTTCTGAAAAATCATCAATATAATGCAATATAAATGGTTTAGTTTCAACTATATAATTAAAAATAAAAAAGTCTTTTTCAAAATATTTATCTAAAATAACAATTATATCATAAGAATCTACTAAATTTTTATTTATAATAATATCTGCTTCTTTATGATAACCACAAAAATTAGCAATTATACCCATTTCATTAAATCTTTCAGAAAAAAATCTTGAACGACTCTGCCCATACATACATAAGAAAAGGATTTTCATAATTATAAATTATAATCATTATTTATAAATCTTTTTATTTTACTTCAACAATTTCCTTTAACATATGTGGATTGACAATTATTTCTTGTTCTCCACGAGAATCAATATAAGCATAAATATCTTTTTTATTTATTGTTGTTGTATAAACTTTTCCTTCTTGTTTAAATCTATTTCCAAACCAACTTGCCTTTTCAAATGATAAACTCCAACTCAATGCTTTAATCTTTGCTTTCTTGCCTTGCAAACCACGATAAATTGTAATATTTTTTGGTAGTTTCTTATAAGTTGAATAATCTTCTTTACTCATAAATAACTTTTTATCAATTCTTTTAAATAACATATTTAATCTTGTATTACTCATTTGATGTGGAAATTCAGTTGATAACCAAATGGTGTTTAAAATCTCATTATATTGCTTTGGTTCAAGTAAATGTTGAAACATTGTAAATACTTCCAATCTATATGGTTTATTTACTCTTAATATTAAATATTCAAATTTTTCTTCATCTTTAAACTTTTCAAGAAATTTTTTAGTTTCATCAAATAAATAATTTACTACTTCATCAAAATTTTTATGAGTAATTTTTTTAAGATTTCCTTCTTTATCCATATAAAAAGCCATATTAAATAATGGATGTGATACTATTCCAAATCCATAACTATCAACATTAAATGTATGTGCTTTACAAAATGCTTCAAATTCATTTAAAAAGTTATTATAATTGGTCATTTTTATAATTTTATATTGAGTTTACTTATTATTTTATCTTCACATTTAGTGCATAAATGAAATATCCTAATATCAGTTGAAGTAAAATGTTTTCTATATTCATTTAATTGATTTTTATTTTCTGTATGAAATTTACAAGCATCACACTTATATAATGTAATTTCTGTCATTTTATTCATCTTTAAAAATTTGTTTTGCTAAATTATAAAAAGCACTTCTAAACTCTTTATCACCAAATTCAGTTTTATGCCAAGTATTATTTATAATTTTTAAAATTCTATCTCTTTCTTCCTTTTGTGCTTCTTCCCAACAAAGTTCACACCTACTGACTTCGTTTTTTTCCTTTTCTAATATTGCTAATATTTTTCTTTTATTAATCATCTTTCTTTCTATTCCTTTCTCACAAATTGTGTTTCTTTACCACAATTTTTACATATACAAAATAAAGAGTATTCTGTTAATTGGTCTTCAATAAACCATTCGTGAATACATAAATTTATTTCTTCATCTTCATTTAAATCTTGTAGTGTCATTTTTTGATTTCATATTCTTCAAACCATTTTGATTTTTCAAATCCTTCTCCAATTAAAGTATTACTACCTTCTTCATAATAACCAATATATTCAAGATTAAAACAAGCACCACATCTCCAACAGATTAAACTACCATCATTTTCATCAAGACTTCCTTTTCTACATTTTGGACATCTCATTTTAATCACTATTTCCACAATTTAAACATTTATAACCATTGTTTTTAATTTTACCACAAGAACATCTAATAAATTTACAATGACTTTTTGCAATATCTACAATATCAGAAAAATCTTTATAATCACTTTTCTTTATGATTTGTTCATCATCTTTGATTATTTTTAGTTCATTTCCCATTTTAATTGTAACCAAGTTCAACTTTGATTCGAGTATTGTTAAAATATTGTTCTTGAACAAATCTCTCTGCAAAACCAATTACTTGTCTTCTTTTATCTCCTTTAATTCTATGTTCATATTCTTCAATAATTGAATAATTAATATTACAATTACTACATTGACCACAATCTTTATCCATTATTTTAAAAAGAGATTTTGCTTTCAATCTACTATGTGGGTTCATTTCGTTTAATTTATAAACAAGTCCACTCAATTCAATTGTCATTTTCCATCATCTCCATAATGAGAATTTACAAATTGTTCTGCAAAATCATAAACATCTTGGTGTCTTCTATTATGCTCGTGAAAATTGTATCTTTGTATAATTGCATATTTTTTTGCACAATCATCACACATTCCACAATTTAGTGACATTTCTCTAAAAAGAAATTTTGCTTCAAGTCTTTCTTCATAAGTTGTTTGATTTAACCTATAAACTATATCTTTTAAATTAGTTATCATTTTTTAATATTTTTGGATAATTATTTGCTACAAAATTATATGCAAGTCTATATATTAGAGATTTGTCTTCATTTATAAATATTACATTTCTTGAATATAAATCATATATTTCTAAAACATTAATATTGAATTTACAATCCAAACAACCAGAACAATTTTTTGAATAATTAGATATATGATTTACTAAATTTTGTCTTTGTGTTTGTGTTAAAGTGTCTAATTCGTGTAATGTTTTAAATAAATCACTTTCCATTTTTAATTTCCCTAATTCTACTTTTAACTTGTTTTCTTATTTCTATTATTTGAGATGAAGATATCTCTCCATTGTCATATCTCAATTCTGCTTTTTTTAAATTATTTTCCAATAAATTAATTTGTTGTATTTGTATCATTTTACTTCAACTCCATCAACACTTGTTATTTCTCTTATTTTTATTTGACCACTTTCAGTATAACATTTACCAAGTAATACATTTCTACTTCTAATTACACCAGAAATCCAACCCCAATGTGGATTTATTGATGTTACAACATACTCAACATATTTATCAACAATAACTATTGAGCCATATTTAACATTATACATCTTAATAAATTCAAAATTAAATCTATGTTCTTCTTCTATATTTTTAAATACTGGTTTCATTTTAATTATTATAATCTTTATTTATTATAAACTTGTATTCATCATTATAAAGTTTCCTTTTTCCTTTTTTAACTTTAACAACTTCTGTTTTAAATCTTTGATAACCCCAAGAATTTTTTACCTTTTTACACAATCCAAAAGCACCAGTTTCTTTTAGCATTGAAGCATCAATAACCCAATTATTATCAGACCATAAAGTAAATCCTTTACTATTTGATTCAAGTTTCAACACAGTTCCATCTTTTAATTTATATTCCTTTATTGTCATTTTTATTCACTACTTTTTCTTTTTTTATAATCAGTATCTTTTAAATTATTATTAATAGTTTCTTCTCTAACATCATATTGCTCACAAATATCTTTCCATTGTAAATTTTTATTATTATTTAATTGATTAGCAATATTTTTCCAGAATATTTTTTTACAATTATCAATATATATTTTATATTTTGCTTGAAATGGATTATCAAGATATGTTTTATATCTTTCTAAATCTTTTGTTCCTTCAAGTCTTATTTTCAATCCAGTATTATCACTCATTATAACTGCGTGTGTATTAGTTTTTTTCTTTTTGCTTTCTCTAAGACTATCAATTTCTTCTTTCAATTCGCTTATTCTTTCATCAATTGTTCCAACAAATGTTACTTTGGCATTTGTGCTATCTATATATTCTTTGAATTTATCTGTTTCTTCTTTTTTTTTCATTTTTTTTGTTTTGCATAATCCATTTCTGTTTTACCATCATTTTTATGTAACCAATCTAAAACTCTATTCATACTATTTATTTCTCCATCAAATACATTTCTTAAACTATTATATAAATCTTTATCTATGTAATCCTTTAAGTTGTCTGCTGATTGAATAAGTATTTTTCTTTTTAACATTGCTTCATCAATTTTAAATTGATACTTTTGAATATCTAATGCTCTTGTTAAAATATTTATATGTTCTGTTTGTGTTAATGTTTTTTTCATTTTAATCAAACCCCTTTTCATATTCCATTTCTCTCAATTGTTCAAACTTCAAATCAAAGAAAGGATATGTAATTAAACTATCTTTACTCCAATTATGACTTGGTAGTGTTTTATGATGCTCATATTGAGATGATTTATCAAAAAATCTATTGCAATGTTTACAAAACATATTTCCTAATTTCTTTTGTTTTGGTTTAAATTCTGATAATACAACATATCCAGTATTTTCATCTTTCCACATTGTAAATCCATTAAAATAACCAGTAAGTTTAACCCAACTTGCAGAATTATTTACACTAATAACTCCAACAAATTCTACAAATTTTCTAACTGGTGCTTTCATATAATCAGACCTATGTTTATGTCTAATAATTTCTTCATTATTATAATCATCAATAATTGATTTTATTTCATTGATAATTTCTTCTTTATCTTTTGGATTTTGAACTTCAATATCAAATACTTCATTGTAAATTTTGCCATTGCCAAAATCAGTTCTTGTTTCTATTGTTATTAATACCATTTTAATTAATTAATTTTTGACCTAAGTCATTTCTTTTTTCTGTAATTTGGTTTTCAAGACTAATCTTTCCACCAACTTCTTTTCCTTTCTCATAACCAACCATTGAACTAATAGTTGTTGATGAATCAAATTTACCACATTTCATATCATCAATATAATCATCAACTTTTTGTAATTTAGTATCAATTATAATTAATGCAGTTGAATTTTGTTCGTGTTCATAATTTTTTCTTCTATTTTCAATTATTTCATTAACTCTTAATGCAATTCTATTTGTGCAACCAATTTGAAATGAATTTATAAATGCTCTTGAATTGAATTTTAAATTTGTATTTCCCCTTTCATTATCTTCAAAAACTCCTTCAAATTCTTTTTTTTCTATAACAAGATGTTTTAATGCTTCATTATGAATAACTTTTCTAACATAATCATACATTTCACTTGCAATTAATCTATCATCTTCAAGACCAATAAACAAAATACCAGTTCTTTTTGTTTTATGAAAAGTTGTTTTCATTCTCGAATTTATAATAATTCTACAATCAAATAATGTAGCAATAACACTTGATAAATTGATTTCCCATTTTCTCATTGATTTCATATCTGGTCTTTTCCACAAATAACTATCAACAGAACATTCGTTTTTATTTAATTTTTGAAGCATATCTTCTGAAATATTATATTTCTCCATATATTTTCTCATTGCTTCAAGACTTCTCATTGCTTCATTTTCATTATCTGATGTTGATAATGCTTTTAATTTTGCAATTTTATCAAGTATTTTATCATCTACCATTTTATAATCTATATCTATCCCAAACTTCTTTATCTGCATCAATTACAACTTTTGCTGTATTTGGAAATACTTTATGACCACATCTTACAACTTCATCAAAAGTCATATCTCTAAAACAATCTTCTGCATAAATACACCAATCATTTATTTGTCCCCTACATACTGTAAATTTTAATAATTTATTTGTTCCATTAATATTGAAACCAAATTTATTATCTACAATATATCCAGTAAACAATACTTCATATTGTCTTGCATTGTTCAATATATCCATTGTTAATTTAAGTTTTTCCATTTTCTATTTTTTTCTGATATTTTTTTCAAGAAAACATTTTTTAGAACAATAATGTTCATAAGAAATACAAATAATATTTTTTTTAAATTTTTTATTACAGTTATCACATTTATTTTCAATTGTGGAACAATATTCTTGTGCTAAAATATTTTCTTGTTGTTTATAAAAACAATTTCCACATATACAAGTATCTTCATATTTAAACACATAACTATCATCAAATAAATGTTCATATTTATCATATTGATTTTTCATATTATTTTTTAAACATTCAATTGAACAAAATGAAAATTCAATACCATTTATACCACTAACTTTTATTGAATTTTTTGTTAGTTTTTTGTTACAATCATTATAATAATTATCACATTCTTTCATTTTCTATTTTCTATCAATAACATTTATAAGTTTATTTATAAGTTTATTTTGTTCTTCAAACAATTTATTTTGCTGTTTTAATACATCTCTAATTTCAGATAATTCAATTTCAATATCTGTTGTTTCCATTTTAAACTTTCACCTTTCCCAAATCTACTATTAAGAAATGATTATATCTATTTCTAATAACTTGTGCTTTTAACAATCCTTTTCTTTTTGAAATAAACTTTTTAACATCAGAATCAATCAAAAGATAATTAGTAGATTCACTTTTACCCCTTTTAACTAATTTCATATGTTTAATACTTTCATTATTATCAAACAAAGCATAATCGCCTTGAACATTAAACTTTTCAAACTCGCCTTTATTAAACTCTAATGTAACAAGTTTTGTATTTGTGTTAAATTCTTTTAAATTCATTTTCTAATCTCGTATTCTTTTTTAATTTTAATTCCTTGACCTTTAAAATATGGTTTAATCCAAATTTTTTTCTTATCTTCATACCTATCTGAAACTAAATTTCTCCAAAAACCCCTTACCATAAAACTATGTGAATAATGGAATTTATCTCTATTTGTATTATATTCATTAATATAAATTTTAAATTCAGTTCTTGGTTTAATTATAATTTTTGTTGGAATTTTAATTTTACCATTAGAAACTCTTTTTTGATTTTGTTTTGCATCAGCAACAATAGTAACTTTTTCAATTAATTGTTCATCTTCAACTAAATCAATTATATTACAAACAATATTTCTTAATTTATTTACAAATTGCAATTCTTTTTTTGTAAATACTTTATCACTTTCATTTGTATCATCTGTAATTTTAAATACCATATGATTTTCAGACAAATCATCTAAATCAAAATAAACAAGCATTATAGAAAGCCATTTATTATTTTCATATCCATTATCAATTACTGACAATCCTTTTATTAATCTATTGTCAAGTTGAAAATCAATATTAAAAAATATATATGGATTAAATAATGGTCTATAAAATAATTTATTATCAGTATCTAATAATGTATTTAAAATATCACTTTCAACTTTTAACATAACCAATTCTTCACTATTCAATAGTATTTTCAACTTTTCATAAAATTCCAATGCAAACTCAACTGAACCATAAGCAAGTGTTTTACCAATTGACATTTGTTCTAATTGAAACTTAATCATTAAATGATTATAATGTAATGGTTCTTGGCTTTTAATCAGACCAATCGTTTTGTTTGTATATTGATTATTCACTTTTAATAAACCTACTAATTATTGATTCTATTTCTGATATGTTTGCAACAGTATAATATTTACCATTCCACTCATTTAATTTTTGAACTTCAAACTTATTTGTTTCAAAATCAAAAATTAATATATAATCATCAATAAAATATTTTTTATAGTCCATTTTTAATCATTATTATACTTAATATTGATTAAGTAATCACTTTTCAATATCTTATACTGAAATGATATTGTTCCTTCACTTTCACCAGCATTTACAACTTCTTGTTCTAAATACTTATTAAATTCTGTCTCATTTTCAAATCCAACTATTTCAAGTTCTGATTTATCTAAATCTCTTGAATAATCTTCTTTTGAGAATACATAATATCTTTTACTTATAGCAATAACAATTGCATAGTCTTCGTTAGATAAATTTAACAGTTTTTTCATTTTGGTTAGAATTACTTTAACAAGTAATACTATTACTATGTTTTATTTATTTATAAATCTATCTTTTACTCACTTTACTATGAGTAAATTTAACTAATCATCAAAATCTTCTTCTTCATCTTCTGGGTCTTCATCTTGTTCAATTGGACCAGCATTATAATAATCATTAATATTAGTAAATCCAAATTCTTTTATATTAGATTTATTCATTAAAATAAACTCGCTTAATACATCATATAAATTAAAATCTTTTGTAATCATTTTGTCTTTATATTTATCACCAAGAATTTTCATATCATTCATTGCTTTTTCAGTATCAATGAAACAAATTTCTAAATTTGAATTTGGCATTTGTAATTTTCCATCATTTGTAATTTGTATTATTGTCATTTTAATAAAAGTAAATTTGTTTTATTTATATATATTTGTATTAAAAATTGTCTAAATTATTACAAATTTGTCTTTCTAAATATATTTCAGAATTTGAATAATTTATAATATCTTTAATTTTTTTCTTTCTAACAGATTTCAAATCATATAAATATATATTTTTTGTTTTTGTAATATGATATTTTGCAGTTCCAAGTTCAAGAGCATCTTTAATTTTTTTAGCAAATGGTTTTAATTTCCCATTAAATGTTGTTCTTATTGTTTTATCGTGATATATTTTATTATTATAAATTATAACTTTTGATGATAATGTTTCTCCTAAAAATTTAAAATGAGATGCTTGATATATTATTCCAGTATGATTATATTCATTATCTGCGTATGATATTATTTTTTCAATATGTGTATTATTTTTCAACCATCTAATACATTTACTAATAAAATAACTTTCTGTATTTTTTGGAGTATCATCTATACAACACAATCTACGAAGTTCAATAATCTTGTTTTCATCATCAACATATTTTTTCCAAACATCTTTCATTGCAATTTCTCCAAACATTATTGCACCAATTATTGTATTATTATAAACTAATTTAAAACAAAAATTTGATTTTACACCATTTACACTCTTTGAATAATGATTTTTTTCTATAAACTTTACAATATCATTTCTTTTGCACAATTTTACTTGAAAATCATTTAAATCCATATTAATTCATAGTTTATTTCTACATCACCAAAACAACAAAATGATATTTCATTGATATTATATCTAATAATATTATTATTATCAATAAATTTATAAACTTCTTCTTTTGTTTTAAATGATTTAACTTCCATTTTCAAATAATTGTTTTATATATTGTTCATTATATTCTTCAACTGAAATAATTGTTTTTATAGAATCAACAATTGAAGTTATAATTAAAAATTGTTCTGATTGTATATTTAAAAGAATTTTTTTATCTTTTTCTTTTTGGAATTTTATTAAAGAACCATTATTTATTGAACTTTGAAACTGTTTTGCAAAACCAAGTTCAATTAATTTATTGTCATAAATTATTTCAATCATATTTCTTCACAAATTCTACAAATTTTTTCAAGTTTATCTTCATAATTATGAATATATACAAGTTCTTCCTTTGGATGTTTTTTACAATACTCTTTCATTTACAATTACAATACCATTTATTATCAATCCATTCTAATAATTTTTTACATTTTGGACAAGGTCTAATTCCAAAAGAACCATTTTGTTTTCCAAGCAAGTTTGGATTAATTTTCAACATCATATCAAATTCTTCTTGTATTGTCATTTTTTACTTTCCAATTCTTTTTCTACTATATTTAATATTCTATAATAATCTATTTCATTTACAACAAATCTATATTGAATTGCACCATTTCCATCTTTGTCACCATCAACAAATTCAATTGTTAAAACTTGTTCGCCCATATTTATTTGCCATACTTCATTTTATACATTGTCCAAATAATAAAATGTAATATTAAAGAAGAAAATAATACAACATAACCAAGAACTCTTGGTATTTGTTTTAAACCAACTTCAAACCAAACAATTGAAACCATTATAATTAATAATGTATTACCACCATTTTCTTTTAAAAGCCATCTCTTAAAATATCCTTCTTGTTTTGCATCTTCATTTATTACTATTTCTACCATTTTTATTTTTTATATTGACCTTTCAAACTTTCAAGTCTATGAAGGTCTTGTCTTAATGTATTTATATCTTTTTCTATATCTTCAAAAATTGCTTTTCTACAATCTTTTACTGTTTCATAAGCATCAAATAATTTATATTTTGATATTTGAGTTCCATAATTAAAATCAGCAAAATTTTCTTTTGTTAATGTTTCATAATAAATTGTTTTTGCAGTAACTTTTGTAATTTTTATTGAAAAAATTTTATAAGAATTATAAGACTTTTCATACACAAATATTACATCTCCAATATTTAAATTATTCAAGTTCATTTAGTAAATACCATATTTCTTTTCTTTATACATTTCAAATTGAATTTCATCATAATCATCTTCCATTTGCTCATACTCTTTATCGTTTGGAAATTCATCATCTCTATCAGTCGTTACCATCTTCAAATTTTATAGTTTTTAAATAATAAATAATAAATAATAAAACAAGTATAACTATATATGAAAATTCTCCCATAATTATTCTTGCCATTGAAAAACCAATAGCACCACTAATATAACTTGATTGATTATTCCAAAAATATTGTTTCATTTTTAGTAAAGTGTTCCAACAACTTCTCCTTTTTCTTGAATTATATCAGATGGTTTATCAATTCTATCATTTTTACTTTTCATATCAAGTTTGTCTTTAATATCTTTAAATTTTCTAACATTAAATGGATTATTTCCTTGACAATCAATCAAGAACTTAATTTGTTTTTCAATATCACCATTTTGTCTTAAAGTTTTAAACCACTCTTTTTGTTCTTGATTTAAACTATTAAATAATTTAACAACATCACCAAGTTTTCTATCTTCACATTGACAAGGTTTATGAAAACATCTTTGGCAATCTTCAAAACTACTACTAAATTCACCAGCAATTAAATCATTATTAAATAATAATTGAATATCTTTCTTATGAACAAAATTACCACAAGCCCAATAATCAAATGCTTCACTAAATCCACAAACTTGAATTGCATTTAAACTTACATTTGCAACATCACTTGCACTAAATATTTTTCCAATTACTTCTCCTTTATCATTAATAATTTCAACTTCTGTATCATTAACTTGTGCAAATTTAATCATCTTTAAATTCATCTCCATCATCTTCTAACTCTGGTTCATTGTTTTCATTTGTTTCCTTTTCTTCTTCTACCCATTCCATTAAATCTTCAAGTAAAGAATAAAGAACTCTACATTCTTGATATGATAATTCTTCAAAGGAATTAAATCCATTTATTTTTACATTACCAACACTTTCATTAAATGTTATATTTAATTGTTTATCTTCCATTTTCAATCATCTTTAAATTCATTTAAATAATATTCTGATATTGTAAACATATAATCATTATCAACTGGAATAGTTAAACTTAGATTTCTTTCATAATTATAAACATAAAAATAAGTATCTTCTTGTTCAAAGTTTATAAATCCATCTTCTTCAAAAATTTCTACAAGGTCTTCTTTCTTTTTATCAAAAATAGCCATATCATAATTTCTAATTGCACCAGACAAAGCAATTAATTTCATTCTTTCAAAAAACAATTCTTTGTTTGCTTCATTATCATCTTCAATCATTTCAAAATCATTTTCTAAATGTTCAATGATATCATCTTGTGTTTCAAGACTAAACTCACCATCAATTAACAACTGGTCTTCATTTTCCCACGAGCAAGATTCACCAGAAGCACCATCTTTTACTTCTAATATTGACCAACCTTCAACATTATCAACTTCATTTAATCCAAGTGATGTAATCAATTCTTTTTTAAGATTGTATTTCTCATTAGAATACTTTTTTTCAAGTTCCTTAATTGCTTTTATGGTTTTCTTACTTAATACACTTTCAATATCCATAATTATTATAAAAATTAGTAATATATAAATCTTTCTATTAAAAAATATGTATTTTAATACATTGGAATTAATTGGTTTATATAAGAATTATCTTCACTTGGTAATTTTCCAAGTGATTTAAGTATTTGTTCAATTTCAACTGATGTTACAATGTTGTTTCTCCCTTGTTTCATACAAAATGATGAACAATAAATAAATGAATCTCCTTGTGCAGAGATAACAAATTTTGGAAATAATAGTCTTCCTTCTGAATCAACAGCAAATGACTTTCCACAATTATCACATTTGTAATTTGTTTTTTCCATATTAAAAGTATTGTTATTTTAACTTTATAAATCTATTGTAAGATTTACGACTAATCTAACTCTTTTTGTGCCAGAAGTTTATAATTTGATTATAAAAATTTGAAAATTGTATATCGTGGTTACCCCTTGACATCATATCATTAACAATTGCAAATAATTTTACAATAATTTCATTATTTTCATCTTTTTCATCATATGTTTTCCAAAACATTTTCCAAAAATAATTGAGCAATTTAACCATATCAAGGTTTTCAGAAATCCAATAAATTCTTGCTTTATCTAAACTATCTTTATTCATTAACATTTGATAAACATTATCATATGCTTCATCTTCATATGTAATCATATCAAATGTAATTAATTCATTAGAAGACAAATCATCAAGTATTTTAATCATTGCTCTCATATCTGGATAATATAATGCAATAAGTCTTTTCAATGCTTTATCTTCTATATTTATGTTTTCAAGTTTACATATATTTTGAATCCTAATAAGTATTTCTTCTTTATTTGGTTGTTTCAAATCAATTTCAAGACATCTACTTCTAATTGGTTGTGGTATTTTTTCTATTCTATTTGTTGATAATACAAATATACAATTATATTGATACTTTTCCATTGTTGATTTCAAACTATCAATTGCTTGTGGCGATAATCGGTCTGCTTCATCAATGAAAAATAGTTTCCTTGAACCACCAATTAAACTTCTTGTTGAAACAAATCCTTCAACAACTTGTCTTATATAATCAATACCAGTAACACTTGACCCATTGATTTCTTTTGTATCAGTTTTTAAAGTATGTTTAATTACATTGAAAATAGAACCTTTACCAGTTCCACCAGATTTAGAAAAAAGTAATAAATGTGGAAACTTACTATTATTTTCTTTTAAAAGCCTTCTTAATTTTTCTTTATTTGAAAAAACCAAATCATCAAATGTCTTTGGTCTATACTTTTCATTAAGAACTTCATTTTTCAATGCCATTATATATTTGAAAAATTGTGTATTTATATAACTTTGTATTTTAAAAAATTATTTTATTTTTTCCAAATTAATATCAATTGTATTTGAGTTGTATTTTGATTTCCCATCAAAAGTTATACCATATTCTAATAATATACATAATTTTGATAGATTGCTCATAGACTTTAAGTTAAAGTTATATGGTGAAAATCTGATAATTTTTTTATCATTTTTATTATTAATTTTTAAATTGTCAAATATCTCACCATAATAATGTTTATAATTTAATATTTGTAAATCTTTATCTAAAATTATGTTATGATATGCACAACTTATAACTTTAATTTCTTCTTTTTTATCATTTTCAATTGTAATATAATTTGGATAAATAGTAGGTATATATTCTCTACAATGTGGGCAAAACATACAATCTATTTTATCTTTTGTAAATTTAAATTCTGATAAAGTATGATGTTCTTGACAATGTGGGCAATGAAATATATTTTTTTTATCAAAGCCTTCTTTTGTGATTATTAAAGATAGTTCTTTCCAAAAAACATCATCATTAACAACATAATTATTTTTTTTTGAATATTCTTTGATAAAATTATAATATTTATCAATCAATAAACTATTATTATTGAATAATTTTTGTATAAATTTTTTTCTTTTTTCACTAATATCACCACTATTGTTATATCTTTCTATATCATATGCAAACCAACTATAATTTATACCAGTTAAATCTTCTGTTTTCATATTACAAGAAGGACAAATATAAAATTCTTTTGAAATTTTTTTGATTTCAAAATTTTTAAAATCTAATAATTCAATGTTGTTTTTATTTTTTGTTACTTTAAATTCTTTTAAAGAACATCTTGCTATTTCAGAAATATTAAATTCTGCGTTCTGCTTATACCAATCATAAGTTTCTTGGTCTATTGAAAGTGTTATATTCACCATATGATATAATTATTTTTATTTGTTTATAAATATTTGTATTAATACAAATATTTATGTGCTAATATATTTCCAATTATTTACCAATTTTTTAATTTATTTACCAATTTACCCAATTTATTTATCAATTTTTCCAAATTATTTACCCTAAATTTTTTATTTTGGCTTGTAAGTGCATTATAATACATATTAATTGATTATTCAATTATTTGTCATTTTAACCCCCCCCTTGTTCTTCTTTTTTTTTCTTCTATTATTATTCATTTTTCTCACATACTTTTCTCACTACTTAGGTAATTTTCTTATGTATTTTATAAAAAAGAGCATAGGGGGTGTATTTTTACGAATAAACGAATAATGGGTTTTCTATTCTGTCTTCTTTTCTATCTTATATTATATTATAATATATTATATATATAATATTATATATATAAATAATATATAAATAATAATAAATAATAAAAATAAAAAGAAAGCAAAACCTTAAAAGGGAAGGAATTTCACCATATTATATGGTAGATACAAACAAATTAGAAGAAACAGCCAATTTGGAAGAAATTAAAAATAGAGATTATAAAACTTGGATTGAAAACAATAGAAAAAAAGAAAGACCAAAATATATTGAACCAGATAAATATAAACATCTTGTTAGTAATATGATGACAAAGAATGAAACACATCTTGATTGGTCAAATGACCCAAAAAGAAATTCTTTTGATAGATATGATGAACTTACATTATCAGTAAAAAAATTGATTAATATAGTTGATGAAGATAATTCAAATATTGGTCTTTATACTTGGTATGTTATATTATCAAAATATTTTGATGATATTATTGAAGTAACAAATTCTCCAAAAAATGTCCCATTAAGGTTTTCAGCATTTATTATACAACCTTCAAGAACTGGAAAAAATACAAATGTAGATTTAATTATGAACATAGCAAAAAATCTAAATATGAATTTTAAATCAATTACTTCATATACTGAAAAAGCAATTACTGGTCTTGTTGATACAAAGGCAATTGAACATAATCATTTATTAAGAGCAAAAATAAAAAAAGACCCAGAAAAATATGATGAAAGTATGTTTAGAGAAGAATATAAAAGGGGTCTTATGGAAACAGAAGATATTATTATTGTTGAAGAAGCAAAAGGATTGTTTACTGGTGGATTTAAAGAAAACCTAATAGGAAATTTACAAGAAATTCTTGATACAAAAGGATATATTAATATATCAACTGGAACTGGTGGTAACTTTACAAGACCATCAAAGTGTTGTTTTATTATGACAACTATTCCAATACAAAATAAAACAGACAATATTGCAGATGATGGTTTTTTTCAAAGATTTGCAATATTAAGTAGAAAATTTACAAATGAAGAATTAAATGCAAGACATCAATTATATAGTGACTCTTTAAAAAAAAGTCAAACATTTGGTCAAAGAGAAATTGCAGAATTTACAAAAGAAATTTCAGAAGAAGTTAAAAAAACAAAAAATTATTATATGAATTTAATTGATAGTTTACCATATGATGACAAAAGAGTTTATATAATTCAAGATTTTTATACTGGTGCAGAAAGCAAAAAGTTACAAATTTATTTAAGAGATGATGCAAGAGAAAAAATGAATGAATATATCAATAAAAAAAAATTATTTATTGAAAATAATTTTTTTGGAGATGTTGTAACGAGATTTAATGCGTATGTTCCTTTGTTGCAATCTTTATATATTAAAATAAGTGCATTGTCTATGATTCTTAGTAGAAATAGAGAGTTTAAAATAGAAGCATCTGATATTGATATTGCTGATGTTGTTGTTGATAAAACATTTTATGGTATTATAAATCTTATTTCTCCAATAGGAAGACAAAACAATGAACAAAATGTTAGACTTGCAAAAATAATTGGTTTTGATTGGATTTCATCAAACATAGCATTGAGAAGAATTGCAAGTGCAACTAAAATGAACGATTATGATTCAACAGAAAAACTTACAGAACTTGAAGAAAAAAAGTATATTGATGTTATAAAAAATGAAAAAACAGATGAAACAAAGGTTAGATGTTCAGAAAGTATTTTACAAATAACATTATTTGATAATGATTTAGATAAATTCAATGAAGAAAAGTCAAAACCAAAATCAGTATTTGATAATGATTTAAGAATTAAACTTATAACAAAATATTTAGTTTATCTTGAAGAAAATAATGTAAATATTGAAAACATTTTATTTAGACATATAAACTATTATACAAATTGTTATAGTGGAGAAACAAACTATGTTAATATACCTACAAAACTTTTTAGAAATGATGTTATAATTAAAAAACAAACATCAATTAGAGTTTTAGATAGTGCAAAAAAATATCTTGGTGATACAACTGATGAAGAATTAGAAACAATTAAATTTATTGATGAAATAATAAAAATTGAAATAAAAAATAAAGATGAATTAAAAAAAAATACTTATGGACTTGAATATGATTTTAAACATCTTCAAAGTATTGAAATATTAAATGAACATAATCAACTTGAAACAATTTCAGAAGAAATAGTTGAAGAAAGAGATTCAAAAAAAATTAGAGAGTTTGAAGATATGTATAAAGCGAATGTTCAAAGAGAATTAAAAGAACTATCTGATAATGGAATTAAAATTACAGATTTATTTAAAAATGTATTTGTTGACTATAATAAAGATGTATTAAAATAAAAATAAAAAAGTTTATAAAGGGATAAAATTTAAACTATTTTAGCACTTGAATTTGTGTTAAAATAGAATATGGTTGAAGAAAAAAATACAGATACAAATATTATTATTAATGTATCTACATCAGAAGACTTTGATAATGCAAAGCGACAATTGATAGAAGTTGTAAGTAAACAACTTGGTGTATCTAAAAAAGAAGTTGAAGATACAGTTGAAAACCAATCACAATTACTTCTTTTAAGTCCAAAATATCAAGGTAAATGGCTTACTATTCTTAATTTGTTACAAGATTCACTTAGAATGAAGTATAGAAAAGTTGGTCAACAAAGCCAAGATATGGAAGTTATATTTTTTGGAAAAGAAAGAGAAACAGATTTTGGTAATACAAAAAAACTTGAAGAACTTAAAAGTATTATTAAAACTGATAAACAAACAGCAATTGTTAAAGGATTGTGTGATGATGAAGGAAGACCATTACATCAAACTGGTTATAAAAAAGGAAAGCCAGTTGATGTAAATGATTTGTATTCAAGAAATATTTATGGATTAATTAATTATGAAGGTGATATTCATTTAATGAAATTTGTTGCCAAAAGAAAAGCACTTTCAATTGATTTTCCAATGTTTAGAAAGTTAAAAATTAGGGGAAGTGTAACACCACCAAAGGCAGACAAGCCATTAAGATTTTTAAGTTGTGGTTCTACTGATGAAACAGTTGGGTTTGAAGTTCTTGATAATAATATTGTAAATTTTGAAAAAAAGATTATCCCAATGTTAACAGAAGAAATAAAATATGATATTGAAACATATCCAAATAAAATTAAAACAACTGATAAAGAAGGAAACCCATTAGTTATATATGATTCATTTTGGATTAAGGAAATGAATATTGTTTATGAAGGTAAAAATGATTATGGATTTGGTATAAAAGTTATTGAAGTTAAACCATTTGAAGAAACAACACAAGCAAAACAAAAAGAGCAAAAAGGTGGATTTTCTTTATTTGATTTTTCTTCTCTAAATAAAAAACAAGATGATTCTAAAAAACAAGTTCAAACAATTGAATATCAAACATCAGTTGATTATGATTTAGAAATTACAGCACAAGCAATGGGTTATGTAATTGGTAAATCTTATTTGACAAAAGAAAATAAAGTTGGTATTAATGTTCTTGGTGTTTGGGTTGAACCACAATATAGAAAAAAAATTATTGATGGAGATGTTATAAAAGATATGGCATCACTTGTAAAAAAAATGGAAAGTAAAGTTGAAGCATTTGAAGAAGAAAATAAACCAACTACAAAACCAGTTTCAACTCCAAAACCAGCACCAGTAAAAAAACCAGTAGTTCCAAAAGAAGACTGGTAAATTGATTAAAAATGATGGAAGATATGCAATTTGATTTAAGTGAAGAAAAGGCAAATGATAAATTAGTCTATACTATATATGGTAAAAAAGGAACTGGTAAAACAGTTACATTCTTATCATTTACTGATAAAGTTGCAGTAATTTCATTTGACCACAAAACAGTTACTAATAAAGAAGAATTTTTTTCAAATAAAAAAATTAGAGTTTATGATGGAGTTAGATATATGGATAGAAGTCCAGAAAAACTTACTGAATCATCAAACACTTCTTTTAATTATATAAAAAAAATTTTTCAACAATATGTAAATTCAGAAGTAAAACCAGATTGGATTGCTTTTGATGGTCTTGAAGTTTTAAATAATATTTGTGAGATGGCTATGAGATATCAAAGACAGTATAAACCATATCAAGGTATTTCTAATATGAACGATTGGAAATATAGAAATGATATGTTGGCAGAACTTCATAGAATAGCATTTTCAATTGCAACAAAAGGTGTTGTTTATACAACATATACAACACAAGAAGAAGTAATTAATGATGGTGTTGTAATAGAAAAAAAAGAAATTCCAAAATGGTTTGGTAGTGTATTAACTGAAACAGATATTGTTTTAAAAACAGTTGTTGGAGAAGACATTAAAGGAAATGTTGCTTTCAAAGTATTTTGTGAAAGTTCAAAAAAAAATAAAATAATGGAAACTGGAAAAACATATTTAGTTTCAATTGAAGAAGGATTTATAAAACAATAAAATGGTAATGAAAATAAACAATAAAGAATTTAAAAAATTTATAGCAAAAGCAAATCTTAATGGGTTGAATAATAAATTTATAATTAAATTTGAAGAAGAAGGACTTAAAGTTGATTTAAGAAATGAAGCAAATACAATTGGTGTTTCTGGTTTATTAAAAAAAGAAATTATACAAGGATATACTCCAATTGGAACTATTGCAATTAAAAGAGTTGATATTTTACTTGGTATGTTAGGTAAATTTTCATCAGAATTTATAACAATTGATTTTGAAAAAAACAATGATGGTGATTATTCAAGATTAATTATAAAAGATGAAAATACAAAATACAGACATATTTTATCTCCAAATAGTGATATTGAAGAATTTACTCCAATTAAATTTGATTCAATCCCATTTGATGATAGTGCAAATGTTGATATGAGTATTATTAAAGAAACACTTAGTGCTTCAAGTCAAATTGGTGGTATTGAAAAAATATCAATTAAGGCTTCAAATAAAACAATGTTATTTTTAATTGACAATAATGATAATGAATTTGAAAAAGAATTAACAATCAATGAAAAATTAAGCAAAGATTATTATTTTTTAATGCCACAAACATTTTTTGAAGTTGTTAAAACAATTGATGGTATCTTTTCTATGAGACTTAATACTGAAACAGAAGTTCCAATTGTAATTATTAATGAAGAAGAAAATAGTAGTTTCAAATTTGCTGTTGCAAAAAGAGATTTTGATTAAATAAAAATGAAAAATAAAAGTGGAGACTTAATTGTAGGAAATGTTACTATTGCAATTATGTTTGTATTCCAATTGATTGCAATATTTATATTTATTTCATTTTATGTTGATTCAAGCGATAAAATAGTTGTTTATAAAAGCAATGAAGAAAAAGTATATCAACTTGAAAATGAAATTGAACAATGGAAAACAAATTATTATTCACTTGCACAAACAAAACAAGTTGTTTGTAAATCAGAACCAGATTATAATTGGTTTATATTTGGTATTTTATTTGGTGTTATTTTACATATAATTGAAAGAACAAGAAATAAAAAGAAAGAAGAAGAAAATAAAAAAAATGGAACACCCACTAAAAAGTCTAATAAAAAATAAATATTTTATTTATATGAATATTTATTTAATTGTATGTTTGATAATTGGATATACTGATGGAATATTTGATATTGTTGAATTGGTTATATTTATACTCGCATCATTAATTGTAGTTTGTTTTAATGTTATTATATATTTGAATATGTTAGAAAAATGGAAGAAAGAAAAACTTGGACAAGAGCAGAATACGACAATATTGAAAGAGAATTAAATTCTGGTGTTCCAATTGAAATTGTATCTCAAAAATATAGAAGAACAGTTGATGCAATTAGAAGGAAGTTTTATCGTGGATATGATAATCAAAGAACAATAAATAAATTAAAATATTTTAATAATGAAAATCAATTAAAACAATTTATGATTGAATATCAAGATATAAATATTAATACAAAAGATTTAATGAATAAATATCATATTGAAACTAAAGAAAAATTGTATGATGTTGTAAGAGAACTTGGTGTATATAGAAATCGTGCATATTAAAAATGAAATTATGTAAAGTTTGTGATAAAGATATTTCACATTTACACAAATCAAGATTATTTTGCAACAATAAGTGTAGAAATAAATATTATTATAGATTATCCAATCCAAATTGTAATAATTATGATAATAAATCAATAAATAAAACTATGCAAAAAAAATTTGAAAAATCTTATATGGATAGATTTGATGAAGAAGAACAACAAATAAAAATAAATCCTTTTAAAAAGAAAGATTTATAAATATATATTAAAGTATAATAATTGAGTGATTATTAAATTAATTGCTTTTCATAAATAAATGGTTGAATTAAATCAAACACAAATAGATATGATAATAAATAATTGTGATATTAGTTACATACAAAATATGACTAATACAACAAGTGCCAAATACTTGTTTAAATCAGATGAAGACAAAATTAAATTTGAGATTAGACAATTAAATATAATTGAAAAAGAACTGATTAAAGTAAATGGTCATAATAAATCAATGAATGAGAATTTGATTGATTTGAAGAAAAAAATACAAAACAGAAAACAAGAAATTAAAAATGAAAGAAAAAAAGAAGAAAACATTTAGTGCTGGGTATGGTTCATTTTGGTTAACATTTCCAAATGGAACAAGCATATCAACACAATTTAAAGGTGGAAATTATTGTGAAAATCACGATAATATAAAGGATATGATTAGACCAATTAGTCAATTTGATAGGATTGATTGTAATGATTGTGAACTTGCAATTTTAGGAACAGATAAAGAATTTATTACTAATGAAGTTTTAGGAAAACATTTCAATGGTTTAGATGATAATATTATTGGTAGAGTTAGACTTGATGATTGGTTAAAGATTGTTGAAATTGTAAAAAAATATGATGAAGGTTTGAAAAATGGCGACTGACCCATTTAAAATAAACAATAAAGCAAAACAAGAAATTCAAGAGTGGCTTGAAAATAGAGTTTATGCTCTAATTAAATATTGTGATATTGAAATGACATTTTCATTTTCAAACCCAAATGAAAATTGTAATATATATCAAGGAATTATAGTTCTAACAGATAAAGGATTTATAATGGAAAGAGAAGGAATTGAGTATTATTTAAGTGAAATGACAGATTTTGATGCAAATCTTATTTTATCTCAACTTCCAGAATTTGATAAACTTATTGGGATAAAGATGGAAAATGAAACTAAGCAAAAATGATGAACGATTTTATACTTTATTTGCAAGTGATTTTATTATAAAATATTCAAACTTATTAATCACAAAAGATTATCATAATGGTATTTTGAAAAAACAAGATTTAGATTCAAAATCTGGTGAAGAATATATTGGTTTTGCACAAGAAGAACTTTTAGAAAAAGAAACTATAAATAAAATTATGATAAGAATATTTGAACTCGATAAAAAGCCAGAGTTTATTTATGAAACAGTAAATTCAGATAAATTAATTAAATATCAAGAACATATACCATTATTAACTTTGTCTGATGAAAAATCAATAAAATTTATTGATGAAATTAAAATGTCTTTTGTTATGACAAAACAATCAATGAAAAATGTATCTGATAATGTTGATTACTTACTTGAAAATATAAATGATTTTGAAAAGTTTTCAAGTGAAATATTTAATAGAAGATTTAAAAAATTAAAAGAAAGGTGTAAACTTAATGGTTATCCAGAACCAAACAAAAAGATATTTGAAGAAGTATTTTTTGAATCATTTAATAATGGTGGAGATGGAAAATTAAATAGTAAGTTTGTTTGTTATTATTGTGGAGAAACATTAAGATTTAAAGGAGAGCAATTAAAGAAAAAAGAAGTTTGTTATAAAGATTTATTTACATTTGAACATAGAAAACCATTATCAAAAGGTGGAACAAATGATAAAAAAAATATTGTATTATCTTGTATGAGTTGTAATGCTATTAAAGATGATATGGAAGAAGAAACTTTTATTAGTCTAATTAAATCAATAACACCAGAATTGAAATATAAATTATTTGAAGAAAAATTTAAATCTCAAACCAGAATTTCAATCAACTTTTCACATATGAAAGATAAGTTAAATGTTCTTGAAAAAGCAAATGCTGATTTAAAAATAAAAAATGCTCAATTAACTAACACTAATAAACAATTACTTCAAAAAATTAGATGAAGTAATTGACCTTAAATATTGCCATCATAAAGACAAACATTGCAATTGATATAATTGTCATTATCCAAAAATTTGACCAAGATGTATTTGACATTTTTCCAGAGATTTGGAACAAAAAAATTAGGTTAATTACCAGCATATAAATTATTACACCAAGAACTATCCAAATTTCTGGTGTTTGGAGTTGCCTAATCAAGAAAATGGTCACAAATATTATCTCTATGATAGATAACACAGAAAACACCAAAAAGGTTTCAAATTTTTCGTTTGACAAGATTTTAAAAATTATCAATGAAAAAAGTTTTAAAATCAATATTGGAAAACCAACATATATTAAAAAGTTTATAAAACTAAATGTTAAAAGTGTTGCTTCCATTTTTTATATAATATCATATTTTTGTTTTTATTTAAGTCTTTGCATTATAATTAAATTTTTTGCATATTTAATTGTTTTTTCTTTTGATTTAAATTCAGTTCCATCAGCATTTAATGTGTGTTTTAAATCATAATTAACTATGTCTGTAATAAAAATTAATCCATAATTCTTATCTTTTACAGTTTTAATATGATACCCTTTATATATTTCAGTTGTTAAATTTCTATATTCTTTTTTACTTGGTTTAGACATTTTACATATATATTCTTTCTGATAATCCACTATTACCATCAATAATGGTTACTCTTGTTGATTCTCTTTCATTTCTTTCTTCGCTTAAATATTGTTTTGATTTCCATCTATTAAGTATTGATGATATATAATCTTGAACCCATTTTCTTGTAACAGTAATTGGCAATCCATTATTTAAACTATAAGTAAACTTTTTTGTTTGTTTATTATATCCAATTCTACCAGTATTATATGTAAAATTTACTAAAATATCAGTATTGTTTTTTACTGCATTAATTAATTTTTCATTTGTCCAATTTATTTTTCTTACCATTTTTTATTTATACCATTTTTCTAAATGGTGCTTTAAATTTAATTTGATTTATATTGTTTAAATAATCAAAATCTGTTTCTGTAATATAATATTCTACATTTTTATATGTTATTGAAAATCCCATTTGATTGGAAAAATTATAAAAGTCATTGCTTTTATTTCCTAAACCAAGTCCCCTATAAGTAACTTTACCTTCACCAACTGCATATTCAATACCATCTAAAACATATGGTATAAATTTTCCATCTTTCTTTTTATAACCAATTACTTGTATCATTTTTTATTTAAATATATTTTTGCATAATCACTATCAAGTGTAACAGAACCATAAAAATTAGTTCTAAAGTAGTCTCTATCAATATCTGATTTATCATAATTATAACTTTGTAATATTTTATCTACATTATCTTCAAGAACAAGATATTGTTGATTATACATTAATAATTTTCCATTTGATATATTTTTATTGTTGTTACTTTTTTCTTCTTCCATTCTCCAACTTTGCCATCTATCGTGATTTAGTATATATTCTCTTGTAAATGGATTGAATGGTAATTTTTGAATATAAATATTAATACTTTGACCACCACTATATCTTGATGTCTTTACACTAACATTTATTTGTGGAAATGTTTTTTTAATATCTTTTTTAATTAATTTTGCAATATCAACAATATCATATGCTTCATTATAATTGTTTCCTATAAAGTTTGTCATTTTTTATTTAATTACTTCATCAATAATTTGATTTATATATTTATTTGGATATTCTTGGCTTAGAAAAACTGCTTTATTTTGAATTTTATATGGAACTTTTAATTTATCTAATTTATCAGCATAATATTGTCTGTTTTCTTTTGTATTTAAATGTCCAATTCTTTCAGCAGTAATTAATTCTCTAATTGCTTCAATTTGTTCCTTTGAATATTTTTTATTAATTTCATTTTTTTCTACCATAAAATCAATAAGATTTTTCATATAGTCAAATGCTTCTTGTTTGGTTGGTGCTTTTGTTTCCCAATTTGTTCCAGCATTTTGTAAAACTATTGCTTGAACTTCATTATATTGATTTATTGCAAATTCAATTTTATGACCTTTATATGTTTCTGATTTTAGTTTCATTTTTTATCTTTAAATTATTTTCATATATAATATGTTCAATATAGTTGTCAAGTATTCTATATAAATCATTATATTTTACTTGACTATAAGCACCAGAATTATTGTGCCATATATTATAACTATTTCTAAACTCATATGATGAACCACCCATTATTCCACGACCATTATTTGCATTAATTTGTTTTTGTGATACTGAAATATAATCATCACCAATTTTTATACTTAATATTTTTGAAAAACTTGGTTTGTTTAATGTTTCTAAATTGTGTTTTTTAGCAACTTGTAATATTAAATTATTAATTAAATAAATTCTTGTTTCTTCTTTACTTTTTATTTGAACTTTTAAATTATATACTTTTCTATTTAATTCAATCAACTGAACTAATTGTTCATAATTTATATTACCATATGAATTTAATACAAATGTTTTAAAATCTTCACTATCAATTCTATTCCATAATTCATCTAATTCTTTTACTTCTTGTGGTTTCATTTTACACCTTTTATAAATAGTTCTTTTATGTTTTGATTTTTATAATCAATTCTTTGTATTCTAACTTTTGAAAATTCTTTTTTATCTTCAATAATTTTCTTCATTTTTAATACTAATTTATAATCAGTTTGAACTTCTTGACCATTAACTCTAATTATATCTTCTATATTATTTTTAGTTCCCCATAATACATATTCAATTTGTTTTCCCATTTTTCTTTATAATTTAAAATCTGCAACAAAATCAACAAGTTCTACTTTTGAGAAATTTCTTAAATGTAAGTAATCTTTACTTGCTTCTTTCAATCTTTTTTCTGCACCAAGTATAAATTCTCTATGTTGATTTGCTTTCAATTGATTTAATCTATCTTCATATAATTTATTTGATGATATTACATCTTTAAATGTATCTTCATATGATGTATCAATACTATACCAAAGTTTAATATCTAATATTTTAAATTTAACTATTGTATCACTAACTGAAACAATTTGTATTTTTTGAGTTGATGGAACATATACAGAAATTGTTTGACCAGTTTCTAAACTAACATAACCCAAATAAAAGTTTGCAGTTCTATCATATATTCTTCCATTGATTTCTCTCAATATATCTCTTTTATTCATACTCTTTAATGTTTTATAATTCATTTTTTATTTAATTTTATTTGTTTTTTTATTCATATATAAAGTAAATTCACTTCCATAACCAATTTCAAATACAATAGAATAATTAATATCATCTTCATAAAGTTCTACTACTGTATATACAGATGAAACTTCATCATTACTAATTATATAAATATCATTATCTAATTTAAAAGCAAATCTATTTTTATCACCACCAGTATTTTTAAAGGCAATTTTATCTTTTACTTTTAAAGTTCTAAATATTTCTTTGAATTGTTTTAATGATGAAACTAAAATAAAATTATCTTTTTTTTTATTTTTAGTTATAATGTCTATTCTTATTTTTGCTTCTTCAAAAGATTCTTCTTTTGTTGTATGTAAATAAAAACCATCTATAAATTTATTATTACTATCATATATTTGTGTTGAAATATCATATATTCGTTTCAACGCATACCCTTGTTCTTTAAAACTAATATTATATCCTTTGTATTTTTCGTTTTTCATTTTTTAATGTCCATAATATGAATTTGTTTCACTAAGTCTTTGACCATTAGTATATTTTGTAAAACTACCAACTCTACTATTATCCATACTTCCATTTGAATAAGCATAACTACCAGTAAGACCATATTCTTCTACACCATTTCTATTATATGTTCTAACTTGAAGTCTAAATGTATCACCATATGCTTGTCTTGTTGGTTCAATTAAATCGTGAGAACCTTCATTACCAAGAGTTCTTGTTTTACACCTTCTTGCTTTAACTGTTTTACCAGTTTCTGAAACTTCTGTTATAATGATTGTATCTATATTTGTTTGGTCATATCCCCAACTTGTATAATAAATATCCCCAACTTTAATACCAATTTCCTTTTTTGGCAATGCAACATATTTCTTTTTTGGTCTTAATATATTTAATTCTTCTTGTGTTGGTTTATATTGAAATGCTACAAATTGGTCTGCATCTCTATAATAATTACTTCCACCATTATAAAATACAAAATATCTATCACCAGTAAAAGCACCATATTCTTTTAATTCAACATTTCTAACATTTGGCAATGTTTTAAGATATTTAAATATATTATCTTTTCCTTCTAAAATATTAATTGGTTGAACATTTTTAAAGTCTTCATATCCTTCCATACTTTTTTTTCTATATATTTTCCAAAATGCCATTTTTAATTATTTCTTCTATATTGTTGTTCTCTTTCAAGTGTTTGTTCTGTTGTCTGATTTACAAAGAACACTCTTTGACCTTGCATACCATCTTTCTTTTTGTAATCTTGTGTTCTAACAACTTGCCAATTTTTATCTATAATAAAATTTCCAGTATTGGACATTTTATAAGACCTTCCTAATTGATATTTTAATGTATAACTTTGTCCCATTTTATTTATTATTTAAACACTCTAATTGACATCTTGTTGCAATTAATCTTATATCATTTATCATTGAATCTTTTTGAGAATTATTCAATTTTTCATATTTTTCAAACTGATTTTGAAATTCCATACAACCAATTGAACAAGAGTTTGATTGATATAAACTACAATTTGATTGAACTATATCATTTTTATCAACTTCATCAATATTAAAAAATATTAATGAAAGTATAATTATAGCAATGATTATTATAATATAAAATTTTGAATTAAATATTGTATTTTTTACCATTTTATGCTACCAAATATATACCAGTAATATTTTTATCTGGTGAATTATTAATTTTATTTTTTCTAATATTTACTTCTAAACTAATTTCTGTTATACCAAAATCAGTTTTATTTACTTTTACTGGAATTACCTTTTCATATCTTTCAACATACTCACCAATATCATTATCTAAATATGTATCTATAAATTGCCATTTTAAACTACCACGAGATGGTGGATTATTATAAATTGATTTTTCAATTTCTCTATATCTTTTTCCTTCTATTGATTGAATTGGTATGTGTTGTGCCATTTTAATACCTACTACCAGTTAATTCTGAACTTTCTGCATTTCTAATTTTACTTAATAATACTGGTTTATATGGAGTTATATCATAAACATCTCTATCAACTTCCATAAATCCTTGTTTAATTGATTTAAGTTCGCTTAAACTAAAATAACCAAGTTCACCATTTGTTTCCATTGGTGATACTACAAGTCCAAAGAAATTATCTTTGCCATCAAATTCCATTACATACCAAGTCCAACCACCAAGAAAGAATTTCATATAAACCTTTTTATCTTTCTTTTTTTCTTGTGCATATGGTTTTGGTATTTTACTTAATTGTATTTCTGTTGGTTCGTTCCACATTTTTTATAACACCCTAAATTTATTTTTATTCTCATATACTTGTCCAACAATTGGACCCCTATCAATTAAATAATTTTCATTATCTTCTTCAAGAACTTCATAAATAGTTCCATTTGATATTCTTTGAATTTTTTTTAAACTTGATTTTTTATTATTCCAATTTAATGTTTCAAATAAACTACTTTCGTTTATTTCTAATCCTTTTCCATTATTTTCAGAACTAAAATCTCTACCTTGCATACTTTCTTTAAGACTTATGGCTTTTGTATAATATAATTTTCCATTTTCATCTTTATAATAAACATTTTCAGAACCAGTTTGTTGAACATAAACAGTTCTATACTTTGGAACTTCAACTAATTCTGGATTTTTATATGATTCTAATTCTTTTCTAATTTTACCAGCATTTTGTTTCATATAATTTATTACACTCATTGGTATTCTTTCTGGTCTATCATAAGCAACTGTATTATTTTCATATATAATTGGATTTTCACCATATTCAGTTCCACGAACAAATGGAAATATTTTTGATTGATTATTATCATATTCCATAAGACCAATTTCCCAATTTCCAATTTTTCTAAATACTTTTATTATTTTTTGTGCCATTTTTTTTATAATAATCCATTTAATTCTTTAATTATTTCTTTTTTAGTTGATTTTGAACTATATTTAAATGGTTTATTGTTGTTTATTTTAACCCAATATATACCAGTTAAATCTTTTTTAAATCTAACTTTATTTCCATTTATAATTTCTGGTTTTATTTCATCTTTTATAACTAATGATGTAAAATTTATTTTTTTTATTGAATCTTTTTTATCCATTTTTATTTCCCATTTAATTTCTTAACAGCATTTTTTCTTATTACTGCTATATTTACACTTTTATAAGGATTTCCATTTGATAAATCCCATAACATATCATCAAGAGAATCAAGCATTTCTGTTATTTTTCCTTCACTAAATAATTTAACTGCATTTTTCCTATATTTTGCTGTTTTTCCTTTATTTAATGTAATGCCATCTAATTCCCAAACTGCATTTTCATATTCTTTTATTGCCAAATCTAAATTTGAATTATATTTATCTTTTTTATTTTCTATCATAAAATCAATTAGATTTTTCATATAATCAAATGCTTCTTGTTTGGTTGGTGCTTTTGTTTCCCAATCAGTTCCATTTTCTTGTGGAACAATTGCATAAATACCATTAATATTCACATCACTTTTTTTAAAAAGTATTTCATATCCTTTATATGTTTCTGATTTTAATTCCATTTTATTCATATCTCACACTATATTTATATCCATTATTATCCATAAACACAAGTAAATCTCTTGGTCTTGACCATAAACTACCATTCATTCCCATTTGATAATATCTATTACCATTTGATGTTTTTTTACAAATAAAAAAAGTGCTTTTGGTATTATTTTCTGTCAATCTATCAGCAATTTCTTTAAATTCAACTTGTTCAATATCTTTTTTAGATATTTTTTTCAATGAACCATTTAATAATTGTTGTTCATAATCATAATCAATATCAATAAAAAAATAAAATCTATAATCAAAATAATCTGTCATAGCATCTGAATAATTATGATTGTATTGACTTTGAAACATTTTTATATTTTCAACCATTGATTTATATTTATCATTATATCTTTTTGGTTGGTCATTTGAAGAAGTAAAATTATTTAATTTAGCATTTGAATACCAAGTAAGATATTCTTCTGTAAATGGATTAAATGGTAATTCTGTAAATTTTAATGAAAATGAATATGTAGTTCCACCCCTTTGATTTACAAGACTAAATTTTACATTTGGATATTTTTCTTTAATATATTTTCTTATTAAAGGTAATACATCAGTTGTATTTTTCAATTCATCTTCTTTTGAGCCTTTTATATTATTGTATCCCATTTTGTTATTAATTATATGTATATTTGTTAATTTATAAACTTACTCATTTTAAAATGAGTAATTATTTATATTCATCTATTATATTTTTTGCAAGATTTAATATATCTTGCTTTGAATGTGCTGTATTTGGTTTTATATTTTCAAGTATTTCTATTATTTTATCAACATTTTCATATGACTTTCCACGATAATAAACCTTTGGAATTGTTACTGAAACATTGAACCCAATTTTATGTTTTTCAAAGTGCATTTCAAATCCTTTGTATCTTTCTAACTTCATTTATTTTTTACTTAATTTATAATCAATTACTCTTTTTATATAATCAAAATATTCTTCTTTTGATGTTACAAATCCACTATTAATATAACTTTTTGAATTTGAAATCCAATTGCTCATAGGATTATTTTTATCATATTCAACAAAATCATTGTGTATTAATTCTGGAATTGAATAATCAATAAATATAGCACCACTTTGATTTTGTTTTCCAAATCCAATTTCATATCCTTTGTATGTTTCTGTTTTTAATTTCATTTTTTATTTATTACAATATTGACATCCTTTTAATTGATTATATGTTTCATTTGAACAAAAATCACTAATTTGAAAACAAGTTGAGAACTGTAATTTTTCAACTTTTAAAGTTTTTTCTTCAATTGTTAACGAATTAAACATATCTTTAGTATATCCCAAAGCAAGTTCTGTATCATTCATTTTTTTATTTTCTGTTGTATTAATACCAACACCACCAAACTTATTATATACTACTGCTACATATATTAATAATATTAATATAAATAACGAAACTATAATTATTACTGTTTTATTATTTTTTGCCATTTTCTTAATTAGTAAAAAGATTTCCAACTTTTTTTTGAATTGTATCAAATCTTCTTAATGTGTATATTAACATAAATACAAACATTGTTATTATTACTAAACCCTTAATACTAAATAGTGCTGATTGAACTGCTTGTATTCCAAAGTTTTCCATAGCATAAATAAAATTATTGCTTTGGTGAAACGCAACTGTAAATGTTATGAATAATCCCCAAGCATAAATACTTAGATTCATTATTAATCTAAATGCCATTGCTATTAAAAACATATAACCAACATATGAACTATTTAATGTATGAATTGCTGAAAAAACAAGCATTGTTCCAACCATTGCAAACCAGAAATTAAATGTTTCTGCTTTCATAAATGAAAAATCTTTACCATCATTTAATAATGTTAGTATAAACTTACTCATTAAATAAAACATTGCAACCAAGAACCAACCAAATAACATTTCTTCAATTGTTCCAGCAACAAACACCATCATAAATAATCTAATAAATGGGTCTGCTTCAATTTCTGCAACAGAAAAACTTTGAACAATACCACCATCAATACTACTTCCAGCAAGTGGAATCATAAAACTTGTTACTGAAAATCCACTTGAAACAAGTCCAAATAAGAAATTCATTAAAAATGGTAATGACCACCCAATTAAATATAATGGAATTGCAATATCATAATCTGTTTCTAATGGTGCTTTAAATTTACCATATGTTTTATCTTCTTGTTCTTTAACAAAAAGAAATGATAATAAAAATAATACAGAAACAACTACGAACATTGTAGTATATATAGTTCCACTTTTTACTTCGTTTAAACTTAACCACATAACACCAAGTGCAGTAAATATTAATTGCACATATATTACAAGATTATAATTTAAGTCTTTATTTGATTTCATTTTTTATTTATTATTTAATTTCTATATAAAACATTAATTTGTTTTTTAATTAGATATTTTTCAATGAATTTTTTATCTGATATATATGTTCCATTAAAATTATCTGTAAAACCAATTTGTTTTCCTTCAAACATAACCTTTCCTTGTCTTGGATATGTTGGAATTATAACACCAAGTTTTCTTAATTTATCTTCTTCTGATAAAAATACAACAATTCCACCAGAACCAATTTTGAATTTATTTACTAATTTATCAATTTTTAATTTTGCAAATTCAAGTGCTTCTTTTTTATTTGTTAAATTTGTATTTTCCCAACCATTTGAATCATTAACATTGATTGAAATTGTTAAATCTCCATTTTCTTCTTCGTGTTTATAAAAATCTATTCTTTTTCCCTTATATATTTCAGATTTTAATATTATATTTTCTTTTATTATTGTCATTTTTAATATATTATTTTATATATTTATAGTTTTATTAGTGAAGGTGATGTTGAAATACCTTTAATTGTCATTTTTTCAATCAATCTTAATCTCAATATCATAACATCAATTGTATCTTGTTTATTAGTTCCATAATATTTTATTCCCCAATCAAATTGAGTAATAACTTTTATAAATCTTTTTCTACCATCATCTGTTCTACCTTCAAGAACAGCACAGTTTATACCATTATATTTAAATGTTTCTAATAACTTTTTAACTCCATCTTGTGTTCTTTCTAAATCATATTGTATATAGTTTTCCATTTTTATTTATTCCAATTTTTTGATGAAATATAAAATCCCCCAGAACCATTCATATTTTTTTCATCTAATATTATATTATTATTTCTTAATAAATTTCTTAATTTATTTTCTTTTATCCAATCACCATCAAATATACCAGTATCAACATAAACATCATTCTCTGGTTTATATGGATTATATCTAATATGATTAAGATATCTATTTGTTTTTTTATCATAACAAGATGGACCACCACCATATCTTGAAAGTTCTACAATTCTCATTTGAATGCCATTTTTATTGCACAATTTAACAACATTTGATAAGAAGTCTTTTGGATGTATTCTTTCTGATTCTATTTTTATTCTTTCTGATTCTATTTTATCAAATTGTTGATTAATTTTCCACATTTCTTCATATTTATTATAATTCTTCATAATATCAAGCATATCTTCTTTTTCAAGAGAAGCAACAATTCTTGCATTTGGGTCCATCATATTATATTTATTACTTCTTTGAACCTTTACAAATCTTTCAAATTTTTCTTTTGTCATTACCATTTTTAATATATTTTATCACTATTCTCATTTATTTTTTTTATATCATATTCTATTTTATCAAATGTTTTTTTCAATTGATTTTTATAAAATGTATATGTTCCCCTATATATTCCATAATTTTCATATAAAACAATATTCCAATTATGATATGGAGTTTCTTCTGTTAGTATATCAAGTGTAAAATTTGGATATTTTTTTTCTAATTTTTCTCTATATTCATATATTCTTTTTCTTTTTTCATTATTATCCATATTTTAAACTCTGTAATCTTTTTTATTATATTATTTTATATTTTTAATTATTTATATATTTATCGTATTTTAAATCTTCAAATATCTTTTTATTATCAACTTTTTTTATATGTTTGAAATAATTTATTTGTGTTTCTCTATCCATTGCATCTTCTAATGAATAATAATCACCAAGAATTTTATTATGTTGACCATATAGTCTCCATATATTTCTATTTGGTAATTTTCTTATTGTCATTTTATATTTCATCTACCTTTATTTTCTTTTATTACATCATCAACATAACCTTTCATTTGTTTTAACATTTCTTCTTTAGAATCTTCTACAAAAGTAATAGAACCATTATAATCACTTGTAATTGATTTACCTTTATGATAAAGATACCCAATTGTTGTAAATCCTTCTTCAATATCATCACCACTTAATTTGTGTGTTTCTAATCTATAACCCCTATACATTTCTGATTTTAATTTTTTTATCATTTTTATTTTATTTATATCCCAAACCATTAAATCTACTATTTATTCTATTTTTTATTTTTGTGTGTTCTTCATAATCCAAAAATCCAATAGCACCCAATTCATCTATATATTCTAAATATGTTTTTCTTTGTTTCATTTTTTATTTTGATTTTTCATATATAGTTTCGCCATTGCTAAATGTTGCAACTCTATTTAATTTTGTTGAATATCTTTGATATACTTTTTCAATCAATTTTAATATTTTATCAAATTTTTGACTATTGACTAATTCTCTAATATCACCATCATCAATTCTATAATCATTTCCTTCAACAATAATATCAATATCATAACTTGCACCTTGATAATAACCAAGATTATAATTTAAATATAATTCTACTTGTCTATTTTTATATGTAAAATCAATTACTGCAAAACTATATCTTTCAAATGATTGCAATGAGTAATTACTTCTTTTAGTTGTTTTTGATATTGAATAGTCACTATATGTTTTTAATTTAATTTGTGATTGCAAATCATAGAATATATTATCATTTGTATCAGTCAATTGTTCATCATAACTACCATCAATTGTGTAGTATTTATCTAAGTTTACTTTGTAAAAGTTTCCAGTTCCCATTTTTTAAAAATACCTATTATATTTTGTTCCATTATGAATTATTGAATCATATTTACTATATGTTGAACACCATTCATCAAATCTTTTCAATTGTTGTCTATCATAATTCATTTCTGGTGTATATGAACTTATATTAATATATCTATCACTAATTTCCATAACTGTTGTTCTACCAAAATTTTCATAATTTCCATATTTTTCTGCTAAACTAACCAACCAATCTTTTGCTCTATTTATAGATGTTTCTATTTTTTTTGGTTCTGTTATATATTTTGGTATTCTAATTCTCTTTCCACTACCTATTGTTTCATATCCTACCATTTTTATTTAATTCTCCCCAACTCTCTAATTGTCCCATTTACTACAATCCAATTGCCATCTCTAAATCTAATAATACTTGTTTTAGTTCCAGATTGACCAAGTTCAATTTCACTTACAGCACTTGCATCAACTTGTTTTTTAATATTAATCAATAAAGTTTGAAAAGAAGTTTCAACAATTTCTTTCTGTTTTAAGATATTAAATGCTTTTCTAATATCAAATCCATTTGCTTTTACTAATACATAATCGTTTCCCATTTTACATTATTAAATATATTACTTTATTTTTTTGATTTTGATAATCTATAAATAACTTCTTTTTTTGTTATGTTTCCTAATCTGTTCCAGTTTCCACCTTCTGGTTTTCCATATAATTGATTATTTAATTTTTTAAAACTATATGTTTTCCCATTAATAGTTTCACTTTTTAAAAAAGTCCCAAATGCTTCTTTTCCTAATTTTGTTTGATTTACCATTTTACATTATTAAATATATTATTTTATTTACACTATAATCAGTTTGAAATGTTTTTCCATTTTCATCAACTGTTTTATTATTTATAACTATTAATCCATTTTCAACTTTAACTATATCTCCATTTGGAAATTTATATTTTACTCCTTCTAATAAGTTAAGTTGTTGCCTACCATATTGAGATAATATTTTATGTGAAATTTTACCATTATTATCTCTTGCAAATGTTTGATTTCCCATTAGTCAAGTCTCCCCCAATTATAATCTGAATAAAGCCCAAGTTCTTTTACTTTTGGTTCAAAAACATCTCTATAATAATTACCTTCTATTGTTGTTCCATTTGCACTTTGTTGAAATAAAACTTTTTTATTTTTATCAAAAACAATTACATAACTACCAACAACTGCATTATGATTATCAGAGTATGGAACTTGATTCCACAATCTTGTTAATATAATTGATTTATCTTCTTCAACAAAATTTCCAATGTTTTGGTGATGTTGTAAATTATAATAATATCCACCAATTTTAATTACATATTTATTATTCCAACCATATTTTTGTTTCATACCAGTTAATGAACCACTAACTTGTATTGAAGGATATTGTTGATAATTTGGAAATTCCCTTTCTGCATCTTTTACTTTCATTGTTATTGCCATTTTTTATTTATTCTCATTCATTAATTCAATTGCTTTCTTTTTAGCATCTGCTTTTGTTTTACTATAATAATATTTATCATATATTTCAGTTCCACTTGTTTTTGTGTTATATTGTTTCCCATTTGTTTTACCAATATAAGTTTTCCACTCACCATAATGTTGAGAGAAATCTGGATAAACAAGAATACTTAAATCTTTTTTTTCATTATAGTATTCGATATATCCTTTACCAAGAGAAATTTCCATTTCTTTTCTATTTGGTATTATTTTCCAATTATTTATTCTTGCCATTTTATTTATCTTGGTATATAATTAACACTTCCTAATTTTGGTAATGTTTCATCTTTAATTGGTAAATGTTTATTTAAATAAATTACCAATTCTTCCCATAAGTCATTTCTAAATAATAAAATTCCTTGTTGTAATTCTCTAATTCTACCATTATATTTTATAAATCCCATCAATTTTAATTCTTTTTCAATATCTTCTTTATTATTTGTTGAAATTAAACAAAAAGATTGTTTTGAATAATATTGACTACTACCATTTCTATAATTTAACGTATATCTACGAAAATTACCCTTTTCTAATTTTAATTCTATTGATACCATTTTTTATTTAAATAAAATCTCTATTATTTGGACTTTCACCTTTAATATTTGCATTTTTCTTAATATATGCAACAATTTCCATTACAATATATTTTTTTCCAGTTATTCCAATATAACTTGCATAACCTTTTTCTACTTTTCTTTGGTTTGGATTTGTATATTCACCAGTAATTGGATTGTTTCCAGTAACAATTTCAACATCTTTATTTGACCAGTTAAATTGAGAATATCTATTGTCTTCTTTATATGGTGCAGTTTTTTTATATTTTAAATTATATTTATCTATAATATATTGAAATTCTTTTGCAGATTTAAACCCAGTTAAATCAAATCCCCAATTAATTGTTTTTTCATTTCCAATTGGATTCATACTATCAATATATTTTTTTGCACCCATAAATGCTAATGTTTTATTATCTCTTTGTAGTTTATGACTATCTCCATTTATGATTGGAACTGCCATCACACCATTTTCGTTTTTATAGAATCTTATTCTACAATCTTTGTAATTTTCTTCTTTTAATTCCATTTTTTATTTTTTAATTAACACGATTAATATATTTTTTTACCATTTTCTTTAATATCTTTATCAATAAGTTTTTTGGAATATTCAAATGCTTCTTTTTTTGTTTTAAAATTTACACCTTGTAAATACCCATCAATCTCTGGTTCAATTTTTATTGAATTGTTATATGTTATTACATCACGAAATTTAATTTCATATCCTTTATATGTTTCTTGTTTTAATCCAGTTCTTTCTTCATATCTTCTTTCCATTTTTTATTTAATTAAACTATTTATTGGGACAAATACTCCACCAAAACCAAACTTATTTCCAGAGATATATGCCTTATCTCCTTCAAATGAATTTATGTATGGTTTCCCATCTCCTTCTTTAATAACTTTTCTTACAAGTTTTAAATATGGTGGCATATTGTCGTGTTTTTCAACAATTTTCATATTTACTTTTACTTCATCATAAATTTTAAATGATGTTTTAATATTTGGAACTAATCTATCAATATAACTTTTTGTAATTTCAAGTGCTTGTGCTTTTGATGTATAACTTTCTCCATTGTTTTCAAACATTTCTAAATTTGGTTTCTTAATTGATACACTAATATCTTTTTCAATACCATTAAATCCATAATTCGTGAAATAAATTGTATATCCTTTATATGTTTCTTGTTTTAAGTCCATTTTTTATTTATTGTATTTTTATTAATTTAACATCTGAATTTTCATATCTATAATGTCCAGAGTTCCATTTTGAAATTTCTTTATCAGCAAGTCCTTTTTCAACAAGTATTTGATATGCTTCGCTTTCTGCACCACGAGTTCCACCACTTGAAAATGTGCTTTCCCCAATAAGTTTATATTTATAAAATACTTTAACAATATATGTCATACTACCATACATCTTACTATAACTTTTCTTTTCAACAGTAAATCCATATTCTTTTCTTTTTTCAAATTCTGGTCTTGCCCATATTTTACTATATTTAAATACACTACCAGCATCACCAATTGTTTTTATATCACTTACTTTATAATTTGAATTTGGATTATTTCTAATATAATTCTTAGTAAATTCAATAAATTCTTTACCAAGCATAACTCTTTCTTTAAAATTTAAATCATTTGTATTTGCACTCACTCTTATTTTTACCATTTTTTATTTTATATTTGTTTTTATTCTTTTTAATGGAAATTGTATTTCATCAATATTCATTGATTTATCGAATAAAACTTCAACCCAAGTTTCTTCTCCATTTTTATAATCTTTATAAAAGATTTGTGCAATTTGTTTATTTGCCATTTCAAGAGTTACATTATTTGCTTTTAAAAAATCAAGCATTTCTTGTTTACTTTTAAAATAATCTTCATTTAAATTATTATTTTTATATGTAATTGTATATTCTCTTACCATTTTTTATTTATTTTTCTTTAATATTTCTTAATATTTCTTCATAATTATTATAAAAACTATTACTTTTTGAAAATGATTGACTTGAAAATAATTCAGTATAACCAAAATCTAAAATAATAGAGAAAACTTTATAGTCATAGTCACCAAATTTAACTCTTTTTTTTGTTTGAACCAATAAAATTTTTCTATCGCC
>JFJP01037076.1_pt1 | contig 50102 bp, 76 predicted proteins | sample 431651 | NCBI WGS metagenome assembly JFJP01 (sample SAMN02602958, study PRJNA72255) | Microbial mat metagenome, whole genome shotgun sequencing project. | biome: fresh water; feature: sink hole; material: water; isolation source: purple microbial (photo- and chemosynthetic) mats found in... | reverse complement strand
ATTTGGTACAGGGCCTTACTTAATCCTGTGGCTGTATCCGGTACCGTTTTACTTAATTCTACTACTTTGTCGCTTATCCCTTCGAAGTCGTCGGAAACCATACTAGATATGGTACTTACTTCCTTCATACTATGTTCGAATTCCTGGGAAAACAGGAAGGCTTTTTTAGCAGCCAGTCCGAAGGCCAGGCCAGCGCTTACCCCTACGCCAGCAAATACCTGTGAAGCCCCTACGCTTTTTTTCAGCCCTTCCAGTATTCCCTTACTTTCAGCGGCCCCGGTGCGAAGCCCTGAATTATCTACGCCAGTAGCCCAGTATAAAGGCTGGCCTTTTACGTTAACTGCCATAACTTTTAGATTAAATCATATTAAACAATTCAGCAGGGCCTATATCCTTACCCTGGCCTTCCTTACCGGTACCTTCGTCTTTCCCGCGGTTAGCAAAAGGCGCCATTAACATAACCAGGTTTACCCAGCTATACTGCCATAAAACAGCTTCAAAACTTAGGTTTAACGTCTTCATAGTTCCGCTTATAAATCCCCAGGGGTCGGCGGGGCTATTATCTCGGCCGCCTTTAGTAGGCTCATTCCGTTGGTTAGAATGATAGTACTCGTAAAATTTGAAACATCCATTAAACGTATAACCAGGCCCATTAAATCGAATAGCCTGGCAGAAGTACAGTTTTCCCTTATCTGTTTCTTTATCGCTTCAGGTGCCGGGCCAGGCCGGTTGTGTATAGCCAGGGCTACCACTTCTACCAGGTCTTCGCCGTTCAGTACCGCGAATTTTACCGCGGTATCCATATTACTACGTTCGAAGTCTAGTTTAGTTAGGTTAATTCTATGTAAAACCCTGCAAATTTGGTATAACGTGCCCAGGTTAATAGGTTTTACTGTATAAACCTTCGCCTTCGGTAAAACGCCTATTTTGCGTAAAAAACCGGGCCTATCGAAAACTATTTCTAGTTCCAGGGTTTCGCCCATTATAGCGGCTACCGCTTCAGGGGTTTGGTCTACTAGTATCTTTTCTTCTTCTTCTTCCATTTTCCGTTTTTATTTTTAGTAAAAAGGGCCCAAACTAAAACATTAGCCGGGCCCCTTCAACTTTAACCTAAAACTTAACCTATGAAAAAACGACTATTAAAAGTCTAAGGGTAAACTACCTGGGTTTTGGTGTAAGGCGGCAAAAGTATGCCAGCTGCACCTTCGGGTATTAGGGCCTTAATCGTAAACCGAATAGTACCGGCGGCGCCGCGTTGTAACGGTGCTACCAGGGCAGCTTTTACGCTGGCCCGCGGTATTTCGATTTTTGTATAATACCCATTTACAGGCTTAGTTTTGATTTCTACAGATTTCTCCGTCATAACATCGGTAACAGGTGCTACATACTTTAGCGAAGTAGAAGCTACACCGCCGAAGGCTAGTACCATATTTTCCGGTGTCACGTTGTACGTTTCGAAGGTAAATACCAGCGCTTTACTGTCGGTAAGTGCTTCAAAATCGGGGCTAGTGCTTTCTTCTATAAGAAGTTCGAAGGTTTCAGGTTCTGCCTTTTCGAGGTTTACGCTGTCGCGCTTCAATTTATCTACCGCCGTTAAGCTGCTTCCCATAGTTCCCAGGGAACCGCAGGCGCCTATCTTAATGGTTTCAATACCGTAAATTCTATTTATTGCCATTGTGTTTACTCCGTATTATTGTCATTAAAAACATTTACTAAAATTCTGACTGAATAGTAGGCCCAGCCCGGCCGGTCGTTGTTCATATACACCTGTTCGTCTACCAGGGTTGTACTGTAATTAGCTTCTATTATCGGTATCAATACTGAAGCCAGGGCCTTCATTCGTTTTTCGTTGGGCTGGCCGTCTTCCAGGTTCTGAAAATGGCAGTTAATAAAAACAGTAGCTTCCTGTACTTCGCCGTTTACGTTAGCCAGGCTAACTATTTCGACGTCTTCAGCGGCGCTGTTATCCTTCGCTTTGCTTCGGGTAACTTCGCCGGTTATAAGGGCCTTTACTGCCTTTACGTTTACCATCCGGTAAACCATCGTTTTTATGTCTAGTATTGACTGCATACCTTTTTTAAAAGCTGTTTTACCGCCGCGTCCGAAGGCGTGGAACCGGTTATAACGTCGTAACCTTTACTTTCTACCGCGGCTGCATAGCCCATACCGGCCATACAGATAAGTACTATACCTTTATTCAGTTGTATGCTTAATTCAGCGGTTAACTGCTGGTTGTACGAATTAGTCGCGCTGTCGAACGCCTGGGCCCATATGGCGCCATCTATCAGGATTACGTAGCCTATGCTGCTGCGAAGGTTACCGGTTCTGTCGGTATAGGTTCCGCTGCGCCTGGCCGCGTTTATGAAGGTTTCGCCCATATACTGGAAGACCTGAAGCTGTTTTTTTACGGCTTCCTTCGCCAGTACCTTATAGGTAGCGGCTAGGTCAGCGTCGGTAAATTTCGGCGTCAGGGTTACGGTATCTTTTAAGCTAGCCATACTTCGGCGTTCATTTGGTACTGTTGAACAAAAACTACGCGCAGCTGCTTACCGTTAACGGTTACCCTGGCCCCTTCAGGCAGGGTATCGGTAAAACAATCGGTAAAAAATTTGTATTCCACTTTTACCCTGTCGCCGCCAGCGCCGCCTACTGCTAGGCTGGGCGCTGCGCGATCTAGTCTACCTTCCAGGGCCAGGGTTTCGGCGGCGTTCGGCTTAGCGTAGCCGTCGTCGTCCTTCCTGGTACTGGCCCAGGTAAATAATAGGGTTATATTCCTAGTGGCTACCATTGTGCGCTACCGTTAACTGTTGGCCCGCTATACTGGTCAGTAATACCGTTCTTACTAAATAGCCTATCTGCTTCAGCGTTCAGCGTGGCGGCGTCGTACTTAATCCGTAGGCTGCCTTCTGCGAAGTCGGGAAACATAGCGGCCCGGCGTAATACGTGCGCCGTCGCTACTTCCAGGCTTCCTTTGTCTGCCGCGGTGTATTCTGCCGTCGCATTTAGGCCCAGGTCGGTTATAATTTTCAGCAGTAACGCTGGTTTCTTATACTCAACTTCGGCCTGTAAAGCTTCTAAGATATTCATTTGAAACAGGTATTAAGCCCAGGTAGTAACGTTGTTCGTATTCATCAGGTAGGTACGGTTTACGGATTTCCAGGAAGGGAAAGCGTTAATTTCGCCCCTGGTAAACTCGTTTACTGGGTCAGTCTTCCGGTATTTCGCTACCAGGATATTATTTTTTACTACCTGCACTTCTTCAGCCGGCGGGTTTGTTACAGAAGCCAGCGGCCCACATAACATATCACCGCATCTTAATTCAGGAAGGAAGGTTACCTTATGTTCATCCCAGGGGTTAACGCGAACTATCGTACCGTCGGCCTTTTCTATGCCTATACTTTGCTTAATAAGCTTGATAGTCGGCAGCCCTTCAGCCAGTAGGAAGGTATTAGTTTCTTCCAGGGTCGGCGCTTTGGTTTTAACCGTTCCGATAACTTCGCCCTTAACTTCGGTAGTCTTACGCATAGCTTCAAACTGGGCCTGGCGCATTAACATAAACTGTAACATATGTCCGTTAGCGTCAGCCATAGCTACCACTTTACGAATGTCTGTTAGTGGTGTAGCGGTCGCCCCGGTGCCCCAGGTAATGGCTACGCCTGTTTTGTTATCTGCCGGTACCTGGAAGTCTACAGCTACTTCTGTAACTACGCCGTTATTGTTATCTAGCGTCAGGTTCATAGTACCGGTAGAAAGCGCTTGTAAGGTTATCCATTCCAGCCGGGCCTGTACGCTTTCGTAGGCAAAATCTACGTCGCCAAAAACCAGGTCTAAAATAGTCTTTTGGTCAGGGCTAGCCATAGCCGACAGTATGTTATATTCGTTTATATCGCGTTCTCTCATAACGCGTTTAACGCGAATAGGCGGTATTTCGCCTACCAGCTTACCTACGGTCTGCCGGCTTTTTATCGGGGCGCTGCTGTCATACGTTACGACGTCGGCAGCAATAGCGCTATCCTGGTCGCCTATAATGGTTTCGAAGGTCAAAAACGCTGTTTTCTTCATAGGGAAAAACAGCGGAAAAAGTACAATCGGGAAAGCCCTAGCGTTTAGGTAGGTTTCCATATTCTTTTTACTCACTTCCTTTAAAATTGAACGTTCCATTTTGTGTATTCTTTAGGGGTTAAAAATTTAAACGAAGCGAATAAGGCCTGCCAGCTGCTGCTTCGCGATAACGCCGAAGCTGTAGGGACAAAGGGTTTCCTTAACAGTACCGCGTACTACTACGCTAACGCCGGTGTTTGCACCGGTAGGAGTATTACCGCAAATTACGCCGTTAACGGTGTATTTGGGTTGAAGGTCTGCAATAGGCACCCCACCGCTAAAGTAGTCGGACGCTATTGTTAATACGCCGCCTACAGCGGCGGCATCCCAGGTGCCGCCCGCGGTACAGGTAACCTGGGTAAGGTTAGCGGTTCCGGTTACGGTAAGGGCCCGAATAGCGGCCTGAATTAACGCGGCCGTGTTTTTATTCGCGGTCGTATTTGCCAGTCTGATAAGAAGTACGCCAGTAGTCGGCGTATAGGTAACGGCCAAACTGTCGCCTGAATTCGCGTTAATGGTTACAGTTTTACCGTTAAGGTTTCCGGTAGCATCGCTTAAGGTCAGCGTGGCTGCTACTATGTCTTCTACTACTGCTACCGAAGGCGTGGCTGCGGCTACGCTTTCGCTGGTTCCCTGGTAAAGTACTGCGCCGACTAATACCGGTTCCTTCGAATCCAGCGTAGCGGTCAGGGTCAGGGTGTCGTAACTGGCCTGGGTTGTATTAATACCGGTTATCTCGGTACTTACTTTCCCATTAGTGATAAAGTCGCCTACCTTGAAAAGGTGCGCTTTGGTTACCCTTACTGAAGTCGCGGCGGCTGCGGCCTGTGCCTGTAATAGCGCGGTTTTAGCTACGTGAACTAAACCGGCTTCCAGTCTTACAGGGGTGCCTTCCAAAACTTCAGCCAGGGCTGTAGGAAGTTCGGCAGATACAATAGTACCGCCGCCTACAGCGAATTCCAGTACGTCCAGTATAACTACTGGGTACCGGCTGTCATTGGTTTTTGTAATTTGAATTCCCATTTTTATTAAATGAATAGTGAATATTAAAAATCTGTCGGTACGTTAAAACCGCTGGCAGTCGCTGACGCGGTGCCCCGGCTCTTAGCTACTTCGATTATAGCGGCATCGGCTACCTGTTCATTGCCTGGTTTTCCCTGGCCCGGCTTACCGCCTGCTGCCAGTATGGCGTTATTAAATTCCTGTAGCTGTTCGTTAAAAACGCCTTCTACGCGGGCTACTTCTGCTTCTACCGTTGCTTCGCCTTCCAGGTTCATAAGGTCTACCAGTTTAGGGCTTAGTTTTTTGGCCGCCAGGGCTGCCAGGGCTGCTGCCTTCTTACCTTCCAGCGCGGCCTTCGCCTGCTGGCCGGTTATCAGGCCCTTAATTTCGCCCAGCAAAGGGCCTACTACCTTAAGAATTCGGGCTGTTTCAGGGTCAGGGTCTGCGGGGTCTGCCGGGTCGCCTGGTTCCGTTGTAACTTTCCCCTTCTTCAGAAGTAGGTTAATTCGCCTGTCGGTTTCGCTTTTCAGCGCGGCTTCGTGTGCTGCCTTTAACGTAGGGTCTGCCAGTACTTCGGCTAACGTCGTAGGCGCTTTGGGCGCCGCCGGCATAAGGGCCGCGAAGGCTGCTACGGCGCCGTCTACTTCTTCAGCAGTCGTAACCGTAATAAACTTCGCCAGGTCTTCGTTATAACCTGCTTTTTTTAGTGCTGCTTTAATCTGTTCGGTAAACATTGTAAAAAGTTTTTAGTTTTCAGTTCGGCCCTTCTTCCGCAGCCCTGGGCTTTTAGTGCCCTAGCTTTTAGCCGGGCCCTATTGGCCCCAGGTTTGCAGAAAACAGGTACGCCCTGTCGGTTTCAAAAGTAAAAAGTATAAATAGGCGGCTGTCGTACAGTTATCAAACAGAAAAGGCGGCCCTGGTAACATCAGGAACCGCCTTTTTTTGTGCGCCAGGGGCCTATTTTTCGGTTATTGTTAACCATTGCCTGGGTTTACCGTATTCGTAAACGTACTGGCCTGTTTGCCCTTCTAAAACGCTTTTATGTTCTACCCGGTTACGTAGTATTTCGCTGGGTATTCTGTCGTACGCTAGGCACCTGCCGAAGCCCTGGTAGTGGGCGCAGCTGGCGCAGGCTGGCGTAATTAAATAGGGTTCCGCTTGTCTTTCTTCTAGGCTCATAATGTTAAAGTTCTTCTAGTATAACGTCGTAAATATCAATATCATAATAATCAGGCCGTACTGTTCGCTTCGTAATAGATACTACCCTGAATTCGGTACCGTCAGCAAATAAAAACTCGTCTTCGTGTTTCAGCCCTACCGGCTTTACGCAGGTACTACTATGGCTGTTACGTATATACAGGTTTACGCTTACCGGCTGGCTGCTGTTCGCCCTGGCGAAGCTGTCGGCTACTTCCTTCTTAAAACTACTACTCATAAACCCGCTATCTATATGTACGCCAGTTTCGCCCCAGGCTTTCAGGTAGCGGCCTTCCATACTTTCGCGCGTCGTTTTAAAGCCCCGGTACAGCTGGCCCTGGTACTTCGGCCCGGTCGCCAGGCCAGCGCGTATAAGGTTCGCGTAGTCGCCCATTTGTTCAGCCGTAAGCCGGTTCATACCGGCGCCGCCTGTACGTAGGTAGGTATTCAGGTTCGTATAGCCTGAACCGGTGTAATACGTAAACGCGCTTTTCATATCGGCAGTCATTTTATAACTCCACCACTCCGACAGGGTAAATGCTTCGTCAAAGTTCGTACTTACCGGCCAGCCGCCGGCCTGTACCATATGGTCAAAGTTCATACCGGTAGCCTGTTCTACCTTCAGCTTAGCGGCTGCCAGCTTTTCGTTTAGGCCGACGGTTCCCATTTTATCTATGTACGCCTGCTGTTCCTGGGCCTTCTTCAGCTTTTCGGCCTTCTTAGCGGCCGCCTTCGCTTTCTTTTCGGCTGCCAGTTCCTTCTTTACCTGCTGTTCCCAGGCCAGTTTTTCAGCCTGGTATTCGGCTTTCTTCTTTTCTTCGTTCGCCATCCATTTAGCTAGCGCGTCTTCTGAAGCCTTTTTACCGGCCGCGTATTCTGCCTGGGCCTTCTTCAGGTCTGCCGCTGCCTGGGCCGCCTTCTGTTCTGCCAGTACCTGGGCCTGGGCCGCCTTCTGTTTCGCGGCCAGTTCTTCTGCCAGGTTAGCGTACTGGCCCTTCGCCATCGGTATAGGCTTCGGTATATTCAGGCTAGCGGAACCGTAGTTAATCAGGCTAACGGCTACCGGGTTTATTAGCTTACTAGCCTGGCCCATAGCGTCGAAGTTCTGATTAAACCAGTAGGGCTTTTTAGCCATACCCTGTATTTTACCCAGCTTAGCGTTTAGGTAAACCTGGGCCTGCCGCGGTATGTCTTTAATGTACTTATTTTCCTTAACATACCCGGCCTTCAGCGAAGCTATAAACTGGTCTTCCTTCAGTAGTATGTTTTCAGTCCAACAGATACAGCGCGGGTGCCAGCCTGGAAACCTGAAGCCTTTAGGGTATTCGCCGGCCATATAATCACAAATATCCTTCCGCGGGTGCGCTGCGCTTAAGTTTATCCGTACGCCAGTAACGAAGGGTATAGACTGCCGGCGCTGGTAGTCGCTTTCCCGGTATGCCATATTTATTTCGGTACCGGTCAGCCTTAAGGCGTTCTGAAAACTGCTACGGTATACGCCGCGGCCAGGGTGAAACGCTTTAGCGGCTTTACTTAGTTCCAGTTTCCCGGTTTCCTTATTTCGTACGCGTCGAAAAAGTTTATCAGGGTATTTTAGGTACTGTTTGGTTTGGCTGGCTAGCTGCCTGGCTGGAAGGCCGGCGGCTATGCCTTCTGCTAGCGCTATTTCCAGCTGGGTTTTTGTTTTCGCGGTCAGGGCCCAAACCCTATCTGATAAATTCATACCGTCTACCTTCCGCTTTAAGAAGGTTTCCAGGGCTTCGCCGTTTCGGCCTAGCATTGCAGCGGCAATAGTCGGCGGTATATCCATACCGCGGGTATACTTCAGTACCAGCGCGTCGTTTGCCTGGTCTGCCAGGTTCCAGCCGACGTACGTACCCTGCTGTATCTTACTTACCACTTCGTCGCCCATTACCCGCAGGCTTTCGTCTATCTGTTTTTCGAAGCCAGGGTTAACAGTCCATATACTTTGGGTCGCGCTTCCTTTAAGCTGGGCGCCGTAAACGATACCTTCTACTTTCGCCAGGTACTTATTCAGTTCCTTTTTCACCTGGCTAGCGTATGCCGCCTGGGCTTTCTGTAATTTTTCTTCGTACGGCGTCATTTTTGCATATTATACAGCCCGGCCTTTTGTTTTCCCGGCAGTTTTCGATACTTCTGTATACTTATTCATATCCTGGCTGAATTATTATACGGCTTCTAGGCATATTTTCTCTAGTCTTACCCATAAATTAGGGTCATATACCAGCTGGAAACATAGCCCGCTTTTCAGGTAAATAAAAATACCGCCCTTATCCAGGTTAGCGGCGCTTACTTCGCTTTCCCTGAATATAAAATCGGTTACGGCCGGTTCCGGTTCCGGTAGCCCCAGGTTCCTAGCCCGGTCTACCGCCTGTTCGTCGGCGTTACCCAGTATTTTAGCCTTCATACGGTTTTATACTGTCAGGATTTACGCCCCAGGAACCGGCCAGGCCGGGCTTATAGGCGTCTACTTCGCAAATTAGCCGGCAGGTATAGGTTTTTTTCCCTACTGAAAAAAGAATATCTACCGCGGCTTTACCGGTATTACGTTCGCTTACATAAACCGCCTTCTTCCAGTTTACCCCATCCGTTAGCCTGGCTATTACCTGCGGTTTGTCGTTATGGTAAATACTTAACCAGGTCTTCTGTATTCGCTTCCTGGCCTTAACGAAGTCGCCCTGGCTTATGGCCTGGGCGAACTTTACAAAACAGCGTTTTCTTCGGTTAATTAGTTCCATTTTCGTAGGGTTAAATAGTAAAGCTTTCGCCCTTGCTGGCTTCTTCTTCTATTTCTTCCAGTTCGGCTATAGCGTCTTCTACCATCGGGTTTAACATTACGGCCGTTTTCTTACTCATAATACCAGCCTGTACGGCGCTTACCAGGTTACTTATAACTTCGGTTTCGTCTATCGGTAGCGGTTCGTTATAGGCTACTTCTACCTTCAGCTGGCCCAGCGCCAGGGCTTTCTTAGCGTCGAAGAATGCTAACATTGCTTTTAAAACACTTATTCTGCGCGTCATACCGTCGTCGAACATATCGCGGTTAATTATGGCCTTTTGCGTCGCGCTCATAAATAAGAAGCGCATAGCTACGCCGCTAAGTTTCCCGGCTACGCCCTGCAATTTGTCAAAACTTAAATCCGGCGTGTCGCTTATACTATGTACGAATTCGCGCAGTAGTTCTATTTCCAGCTTGATAGCTTCCGGGGTCTGATCCCATGTAAGGTATTCGACGTCGCCCCAGGTGCCGCCGGTTCCCTGTTTCAGTTGAAACAATTTACCTACTTCTTCCTTTTCAGGTGCGTTAATTATTTCGCCCCTTATTTTTACAGCCGGGCTGGCAAAGTAGTCGTTAGTATCATCAAATTTACTTAACCGGTCTTCCAGTTTTTCTATTAGGCCCTGTACGTCGTTCCAGTCAGGCGCCTGTATTTCGTAGTAAACTACCGGTATTTTCTTAAATGGGTTTACTTCCGTTTTCGTTACCCAGTCGGTACCTTCCAGGGTATTCGTTACCTTCTGTTCAGCGGTGTATATTTCCAGGGTATCTATTTTTACTTCGCTGCCGTCGTCATTAACGTCTACCCTGGTAAACCGTCTAGTAAACGCGTCCATATCTCCCAGGTCGTCGAAATGCGGGTAAATGTAGTCGCCATTTTCCAGGCATAACAGCCGGGCCCTGGTTCTGTAGGCCGGGCCGCCTGGTAGCTTTTCGTTTTCCGGTATCGGCGCCTGGTAGAATAACGTAGCGGCCCTGGTTTCGATCAACAGCCGGCGGGCCAGGTTTTTGTTTATGGTATCTAGCTTCGCCTTATCCCATTCAGCTACTAGGTAGTCGTAGGCGTCGTTTAATGACTGTTCGGGCGCCAGGTTTTTCATAACTAGCCTGGTACCGCCGCCGAATAAGAAAAATACGCTACTGTTAACGATTTTCTTCTGAAGCTTCAATACCAGCTTAGCCTGCGGTATTTCGCGCCTGTTGTTTTCGGGCCCTGCTATCTTAGGGGCTCTGTTTAAAATCTTATGTTCGCCGTCGTATTCTTTTACCGCGTTTAAAATGGTATCAGGGTAAGCCTTCGTTAAAATCTTAATTTGATTTTCAACAGGAAGGGTTAAAATATCTGCTATTAACATAACGCTGTAGTTTTAATTTGCTCAAAATTAGAAAAAACCGTATTCTGCTTTAGTCTTTTTAACAACAGAAGGCGAAGGCCATACCGGCCAAAAACTTAAGGCCAGGCTATCTGCTTTGTCAGGGCTACAGCCCAGGCGCTTTTTTATTTCGTCTTTAGGTTCTATTTGTATTTTCCCGGTACTGTTAAAAAAGTACTTCGGTTCTATAATCTGCGCCGCTAGTTCGTCGTCAGGCGGTAACATAGCGCCGGTTTCATTGGCCGGGTTTAACCAGTCGCGCAGGGCCCAGTAGCAATACGCCCGCAGGTTTATAAATTCCAGCTGGCCAGTTTGATCTTTGGGCGCGTCGCCCTGGCTAAATTTAGCGCTTACAGCCCATTCTACGCCCTGTTCGTACAGCCTAGAGTATACGCCAGCCCCTTCGCCTATCGTATCAATAAAGGCCGGCCCCTGGTTCCTGGTTACCCATTCCTTCAGCCAGCCAGCGGTCGCCATATGTACGCCGGCGTTCAGCGCGGCCAGTTCCGTTAAGTCCGGTACGTATTCGCCCTGGCGTTCGCAGATTATCGTACGGTCGCGGCCCATACCTGCAATATCGGCGCCCAGGCATTTTTTCCCGGTCAACAGGTACGGCGCCTTATGGAAGGCTAGCCAGCGCTGCTGCGCCATTTCTACCCAGCGCAGCGGTATTAACTTACTGGCTTCTTCGCGCGGAAATTCGCCCATTACCTTTATCAAAAAAATATCATTAGGCCGGTAGTAGGCACCGTTCCAAACAAAATCATATTCTAGCGGGTTATAAACTTCTTCGCTTATCCTGGTAGTCCAGCCCGGCATTTTTACCCTTTCGTCTACCCAGTTAAAGTCTACCTGTCCTGGGTAAATAATCTTATTAGCCACTACGTTAGGCGCCTTTAAACTGTTCATATGGAATTTAACGTACTGCGGGCTGGTTTGGCTTTTATAAATTTCACCGCTGCGCTGGTTAGGATTAAATACCAGTACCAGGCGGCTATTACCCTGCAAAATACCTTCTACGGCGTTAAAAGTTGCCTGGTTTAAACCGCTGGCTTCTGTCATAACTACCATAATATTAGGGCTGTGAAACCCAGACCAGGCTTCGGTATTTTTGTCTTCAGCCTTAAATCCAATTAAATAATGGTTTTTTTCCTTAAACCGGATACCGTTATCTAACATTCTACCGCCTACTGGAAAACGTGCATTCCTGTAAAGCCTGTCTATTTCAGGCATCATAATAAGCTTAACCTGCCTGTCAGTAGGGGCCGTATTTATAACCTTTGCCGGCCAGTTCAGGTATAAAAAGGCGTGGCCTGCTACGGCGGCCAGGAAGTCTTTACCCCGGCTAGTGCCACTACGTACGCTTACCCTTCGGTTAACCTGTATAGCCTTCAGTATGGCCTGTTGTTCGCTATCCAGGGTTACCCCTAGCGCTTCTGTAGCGTATAGGTTCCAGTCGCTACGCCATAGCCTTACGCGGTTAGTAATTTCGTTCATACAGCGCCTGGGTTAGTACCTGGGTTAACTTGTATACCTGTTCGTCGGTTAGCCTGGTAACTAGGCCCTTTTCGCTGTCTGCTATGCTTATTTCTACTTCGGTAGTATCGGTAGCTACTTCTATGGTTTTCCCGCGGCATTCGAATATAGTTTTAGGCATTCATACAGTTTTTGGTTAACCGGTATACCAGGTAGGCGAAGGCCCAGCTAAATACATAGCAGCCCAAGCCAGCCCAGGCCAGTACTTTCTTTAACGCTAGCCAGGTTACCCCAGGTACCAGGTCTATAAAAAACAAAAGGGTTACGGCCAGGATAAACCCGGCCATAAACCCTATCGTTAAACTTACTGCTGCGCGCTTCATTTCAGGCGTTTTTGTTTTTTAACTTCTTAGCCGCCCTGTCGTCTTTTCTTATCGCCTGGTTCCCGGCCTTGCAGGCGTCGCGCAGGCTGGTAAAATCTTCTTCCATTTCGGTTACCTGCTTACCAGGCTTACCGCTTACCTTCCGCAGAAGCCAGTTTTTCTGTTTTCCTACCGGTTTCTTAACCTGGTACTGGCCCTTCCGGTAATAAATACCTTCTTCAGTCCAGCCCCTTAAATACAATGGTTTAAAAATCATCTTTTTAATTCCTTTCTTAATACTTCTAGGTTATCTACTATATACGCCATAACAGGGGCCAGGTAGGCCGCGTACGGCTTCTTATTTTTGTTTTCGTCGTACAGCCATAGCAGCCAGGCTGCCGGTACGTCTACCATGGCCTTACCTTTGTGTTTTCCAAAAGGCATAAGGCTAGCATCTATTAAAGTTGTCATTTTCTTTTAATTAGTCAGCGTGGCAGTCTTCAATTTCAATATATATGCCTTCGCAGCAAGGACAAAAACTTTCGTTTTCGTCGTCAGAATTCCAGGTATGCCCGCAGGTTGCGCAGGTGTAGATATATGGCTTCATTTTCCTAGCTGGTTATAGTCTAAATAAAATTCGTTAGCCAGTATACTACCGCTTTCTATGAAGGGCCCGAAGACTGCGAAAACTACGTGAAGCTGCATAGTTACCCAGCCTTCAGCGTCCGTTTTACCAAATATTCCAGGCTTACCTTCGAAATACGCGTTTATCGCTTCTTCAGCCCTGGGCCCTGGCTTAAATCTTACGTATTTATTCAGGTCAAACTTTACCCAGGCGCCGGGCTTAGTACCGGCTGTTACAGGCGTTCTAATTACGTCGAAGGGGTGCAAACGTTCTGAAGCTTCGGGCTGGTCTAGCCTGGTAGTAAGGTTCATAATGTGAATAATACGCCAAAGGTTATCTAGGTGCGCCATTCCCAGCGGTATAAGGTTACCCTGGCCCTGGGCCAGCCCTTCCAGGTAAATAGCCACTTCCTTTAACTGTTGTACGTTCGTAGGTAGGCTTAAATCCAGTTCAGTTTCTCTTTTCATTAGTCGCTTTTTATAGGTTGTTTTTTATAAATGGAATTTTTCTAAATATATGCTTTATTACTTCAGTATTCCAGCCATTACCTACCATTATGTAGCGCTGCTGCGAAGAAGCGCCAGCGGTGTAGTTATCCGGTAAACTTTGCAGGCGTTCGCATTCTAGCGGGCTTAGTTTACGGTAGCCTATTTTTTCGCCTTGCTGCGCTTTGTATTTCGGGCTAACCGGGGCGCTTCCTTCGGGAAAATGTAGCACACCGTTACCGGCAGCCGTTACCCCTGAAGGTTCCATTACCAGTAAGCCTGTTTTATTCCGTTTTATCATACTCTTAGCGTTTTCTTTATAAAGGGTCGCTAAGATAGTTTGGCTTTTATCGCGTAAGGCTAGCCCTGATTCTAGTACGTCCTGAAGCCTTACGAACTTGTTACCCGGCTGCTTTATCGGTAAATTAGTCCAAAACAATCGTTTCCTACTTTGACCTGATACCCGGCTAGCATCAATTTCAACAGGTATAACGCCTAGCGTCTTATTTATAACCGCTTCTATACTCTTAGGCATTTTTACATTTTCTAGCATCCAGTAAGTAGGGTTTACCTGCTCTTTTATCCTTACGAATTCAAAAAACAGCTTACTACGCGGGTCTTCAAAGTTTAAACCATTACCGGCTATACTAAAACCCTGGCAGGGTGAGCCACCTATCAATAAATCTACAGGCCCTAATTTACTGGCGTCTAGTTTCGTTACGTCGCCCAGTTGTACGGTAGCGGGAAAATGCTTTTTAACAACATCCATAGAATGTTTATGTATTTCGCTAGCGTAGTAAAGGTAATTCGTTAGCCCTAGCTGCTGAAGGGCTAGCTGGCCGGTACTTATACCGTCGAATAAAGACAATACAGTTATTTGCTTTTCGTTTTTCATAAATCAGTTAAAGGTTACTTCCGTTTCTTTTTATTAGGCTTTAGAATTCGGCGTAGAATAGTTTTTATATTCAGTTATCAAGTTATCCAGTTCCGCTTCTTCGTTGTTTTCTTCCAGGCCAAACCAAACGCCTTCAGCCTGGCCGGTTGCTTCTACCGATTTTATTAACAATTCTATTAGCCTGGTTTTTTTTTCTTCGTTCATCTTTTCTTTTTATTTTTTCGGTTTGCTTCAATCAACAGGCGCCGGCGCTTTACTTCTGCTAGCCTGGCGTTTTCTTCCTGGCTGGCTTCCTGGGCCTGCCTGGGCTTTAGTTTAATTTCCATTTATGGTTTAGGTTTGGGTATTTTCTTCCAGGGCCTGGGCTTCCTTCGCTTCCTTCTGCGAAAGTTCCATAACATACTGGTAAAGGGTCATATTCCCGGCCGCTGCTTCGGGCTTTTCTAGGCCCAGCAGCCTAGCGCGCTTTTCTATACACCATTGCACCCCTTCCAGGTACCGCGGGTCGCCGTTTCCTACTTCTATGGTAGTCTTAGTACGTCTAAGCCTTACCGGAACAGCGGCGGCCGCTTCTGCCTTGCAGGTACTTTCAGGTTTCGGTAAAAGTTCGGCCTGGTCTACAGGTGTATATTCCGTTTTACGCTTCGGGCTTTTACTTCGTTCCCAGGCGTTCCAGTATTCGAATTCTAGTAGGTTTATCTTACCTAGTTCTAAGCTTAACTGGTCACTTATTAGCGCTTCGTTTTCGCGTTTATACCGGGCCAGTTCCTTCTGAATGTCGTTATGTACCTGTATTCTACCTATCGAGTAATTACGGCCTTCTTCCTGGGCCCGCTGGTTTATCTGCCTGGTTATTTCGGTTACCGATATACCCTTAAGAAATAGAAGCCAGGCGTAACCGCGGTCGCTGGTTATATTACCAGGCGTTCGTTTGCTTACGCCCCTTTCGTCGTTAGCTACCATACTGTTTTTTTATAATTGTCATTTGTGTAGAATTACAAATTTATGTAATATGTCGCTAACTTTTGCGAATAAATGCAAAAGTACCAGGGGCTGGATAAAACCGGCCCCTGGTCTTTTTAATCTTACGCGGGGCCATTACTTCGGCCAGGCGTTTTAGGTCGCTTTCCTGTTTACGGTATACTTTCCAGGTTTCAGTTAACAGCCTGAAAAATAAACTTATAACGGTTTTAAATAGTTTCATATAAAAGCTTCGGGTAAAGGTAGCCCTATGGCTACGTAAAAGTCGCTTATGTTTTTCTTACGGTATTCTAAAAACTGGTTTACTTCAACCAGGGTACGTTTTAACCTGTTGGCTTCTTCGTAGTCTTCCAGCGCTGTAGCCTGGGCTATGCTGTCTTTTAACTGCTGTAGTACGCGGGTCGCTTCGTCTATACGCCTGGTAAAAACTATAGCTGCCTGTTCTGAATCCGTAAAACTATCCAGGCTTTCGTAGCGTTTTATAATTACTTCGAATTCCGAAGCCTGCCTAGCCCAGTAGTTCGCCTTCATTATATTACCGCTAGTAATACAGCGCGTACAATTTCGCCGTAACCGCTTAAATTTCAGCTTAGCTTCTATTAATTCTGCCGGGGCTTCAGGCTTCAGCCTGGCCGCCTTCTTACTGGCTTTTACCATTGCGGGTTTGCTTTTTTCAGGAAGGTTATATACTTATCACAGGCGGCCTGGGTATCAAACATTACCCAGTTCTTAGAAGTCTTATTTACTATTACTGGCTTTGGTACAGGCTGGCCCTTTTCGAAGAAAATACTCCATACTATATCGCCTTCCTTTACCAGTACGTTATCGCGGGTTTTATACAGTTCCATTGGCTGCCTTTTTAAGGGTTTCCGAAGCCCTGGTAAGGGTCTTAATGTAGCGCTTATGTTTATGCTTCGCTTTCCAGGCGAAGTACTTACCGCCTATCTGCTGGGCCCAGCCCCAGGATAAATACGGCGTTAACCAGTTGCTGTAAATTTCGTATCTGACTGCATCCTGTACGCTTATCGGCTGTACGGTATACTTCTTAACGTTCGGTTTCATTTTTTTTCTATTTTAGGTTTAAATTGTCGCAGGCTTCCTGGCAGGTTTCGCGCAGTTTGTAAAAACCTTCATAGGTACGCTTGAAGTTAACGGCCTTAAGCTTCTGCGGCTTCCAGGTACCGCATCTAAAAGGCTCGTAAACGTCGTCGCTATCGAAAACAGTATAGCCGTCGCGCGTCTTCCTGGGCTGCTGTATTTTATCCCGTATTACCCGGCCCGGTTCCTGGGCCGGTACCATTACCAGCGGCGGCGGCGGGTCGCTGGTTCCCAGGGCGCAGCCTTTAGCGGCTTCTGTCGCCCTGGCCCTGTTTTCACTTTCGTAGCTTATACTGTCGAAGACAATAAACCCGCAATATTCACATACTACGGTTAACCTTTTGTCAGGGCCTGCGCTGGCTGTAAATTTGTGTCGTTTCATTATAATAAATCTTCGCGTTTTAAATCTAGTACTGCGCTTTCCGCGTTTAATCGGTTTACGTAAAAACCGTATAGGTAATTTGCATTCCTAGCGTAGCTTCTTAAAACTATTTCATATCCATTTTCGCCCTTTTCAGGTGCAAAAATATCCTGGCCCACTTCTACGCCTTCGCCTATGGTATCGAAGTATTTATACGTCGGCTTCTTACCTGGCTTACCAGGCCCAGGGGTCGCAGGTAGGGGCCGCGTCTTATTTTCGCCAGGTACCAGGTCGCCAGCGTATATTTTTTCGCCCGCGTTAAAAAATTCCTTCAGCTTATCAGTACCAGGTATAGGGTTCGGCGTATACTGGAAGTTCTCTAGCGGGTTAATACTTTCCAGGGTCGCCGGTACCAGGTAACCTTCGTTACAGGCGCAGCCTTTACTGGCTTCGGCCTGAAGTACCAGGTTTTCGTCTATAGTTAGCCCATTATCGTAGGCTACCAGGCCGCAAAATTCGCAGAAGACTACTACGGTATCGTAGCCGCCGCCGCTGTTAAATTTGTGTGCTTTCATCAGTTTTTCGTTATGCTTAGTTTGTCAATTTTCCATATTAGAGGTTCCGCTTTCGGGCCATTAACTATAAGGGTTACCCGAATCCTGTAAGTAAATCCCAGGTTTAACTTCGAAACCATTACCAGGCGGCCGTTTAAATAGCGCCGGGCTTCAGTATTCGTTACGAAAAGGTCTACCTGCGCTGGCCCGCGGGGCGCCGCGTACAATTCCACTATTCGCGCTAGCCTGTTTTCATAATTCGGCCCGGCGTAATGGTCAGCAAACCATAGCCTGGGCCGGTTCCATAATTCAGGGATTATTTCCTGGGCTCCGGTTTCGAAAAGGTCTATTTCCCTGGTACTATCCTGGCCGGCTTCTTCGTTTAGCAGCCATACGCTGGGTAAAATATCCCTACGGTATGGGTACTGGCATTTTACTTGAATATGAAAAGGCGGGCTGTATACGGTATCGCTTTCCAGGCCGCCGGTACTGTGATAAAAGGGGTGTATAGGCAAACCATAGGTAACCTGTTCCCTGGTTACCCAGTCTACGTAAATAGGTGTTTCTAGCGGCCAGGTACGAAGTTCCAGCTGTTCGCCGGTTACGGTATAGGAAGTATCTGTATAAATACCATAGTCACCGGCGTAAAGGCCCAGGGTGCGCCATTTAATCGGGCTGGTAAAAGGTGCAATTTCCAGCCGTGGCCCGAAGCCATAAACCCGGTAGTACTTACCGGGCTGCTGGGTTAATTTCAAAGGGTTACAGGCGGCCAGTAGAAGTACTACCAGCAGGGCCAGGGTTTTCATTTTTTTCATTATCTACTATTTTTATTTTAGGTAATAGGTTTCTTACCAGGTACTTATTTATCTGTAGCAAAGTAGGCGCCGGCCCGGTTTTTCGGCCGGTTACTTGTAGCCTTACCGCTTCGGTGTTTCGCATTACTTCAAACCGGGTACTGGTCATAAAACGCGTACATTTTTGGCCCTTCTGTACGCGTATTTTCGCCGCCTGGGCCTTATCTTCTACGAAATAAAACTTTCCTTTTTTCATATTCCCAGGGTGCCCTGTGGCGTCTTCTGCTGTTCCAGGGTAATTAACAGGCGGTCTACTATCTGTTCCTGGGCCTTGCTTTTTCTTAGCGTTTCCTGGCTGCGGCTTCGGAAGTATTCTTTTTGCAGGCGTCGCATTTCTTTTACTGCTTCTATTAGTTCCTTCATAATTGTATTATTAACTGTGATTTATGTGTATTAAACCGCTGTAAGGCGTCCTGATAGTATTCAGTATCAATTTCACACCAATCTAAAGAAAAACCTAGATTGTGGCAGGCTATACATATCGAACCACTACCGCCGTGTGTATCTAGTATTTTGTCGCCGGGTTTGGCGTAATTGTTTAAAATCCAGTGGTATAAATCAACAGGCTTTTCCGTCGGATGAATTCTGTTTATTTGATGCTTTTTCTTAAATCCAGCCCATAAGTAATTGAACATATTACACTTAATATCGAAAGAAGACCAAGCTAGTTCAGCCATTGATAAATGTTCTTTAATGTCTGCTTCTTTATTCCATACTATCCAACCGCTTTTAGGTTTTAGATATTCCGTAAAATAATTCCCACCCCATATAATTTGGTTTTTAGATACTCTAAATAGTTCATTAAAATAGGATTTATCAGGTATTTTACTATCGTCGAACGTTTTATAATGACGGCTTAATGGGTTTTTCCATTTTACTGTGGGTCTATCACCTGTTGCATTCCTTTGGCCATTTTCACCTATTCCATACTGGGGGTCAACTATTGCCAGATCATAAAATTTATTTGGCTTGTCCTTCATAAATTCCATACAGTCAGTATTCAGCATATTTATCATTCCTTCAGTTTTTTAAGTTCGTACTGTTTAGCGTCGCTTTCCATTTGTACCAGGCAGGCGCTATCCTGTCGGGCCTGGCGTTCCTGGTAATGTTTACAGTCATTTAAGTAAACTACCATAAACAGGCAGATAGCCAGGCCCAGGATATTACCGGCCAGCCTTTTGCTTCTTCTTCCCATTTGTAGGCTTTATTTTTGTGGCTTTTCGCTTTTTAAGCCATTTCTTTAACAGGGTAACCCATTTGGGCGCTTCGGTTATAAGGGTGCAAATTTCGGCCTTAAAATACGCCGTTTTTATTTTTTCATCCAGGGTATAGTTTTCCCAGCGTACCAGGTAATACAGTTCGCCCTTAATGGTTTTTTCACCTACCAGGCGGGCCGGCTTCCAGCCGGGCGCTTTTACTAGCATATCAATAAAATTTAAAAGGTTTGTTTACTAGGCGCCTTAGCCCTTCTAGCTGGTTCGCTACCAGCGGGGCCCAGGCGTTAAAACCTTCAGCTGAAGGCTTACGGCCGTTATCCTGGTAATAGCCCTGGTAGTACATTTTATCTGCCGGGCCTAGCTTCAGGTCTACGCCGTAAAAATGTACTTCGGTTCCGATAAGGCTAGCCAGGTGCGCGGCCGTTACTACTATACTGCTTCCGGTAATTAAATCCAGGTCAGGTATAAAATGAACGCCGGGCGCCTGCGGGTTTAAATCCTGGCCCTTTGTTTCGGCGCAGTACTGGGTATAAATTAGCTGCGGGCAGTCGTTTTTGTGGAAAACTCTTTCTACTATACCGTAGTGTATCGCTACCGTACAGGTTACCCGGTAATCTATGTAATTCCAGTTTACGCCTATCACATAATCGTACTTTTCTGCAAAGTAGTTACGCTTATAACGTTCCATTGTAGGGCCAGCGCCCAGTACAGCTACCGGGCCCTGGCATTTTTGCCGCTTAATCCACTTTTCAAACTTCAGTATTTTTTCCATTTTAAGTATCAATAGCGTTAACTGTAGTTACGGTAGCTTAGCGGGCCATACAATAGCCTTTATTCTAGCAAAAAAAGACGTTTTAGCTACCGGTAAACCGTTTCGCTTTAACTCTTTCAGGCTTTCCTGGCTTAAGGCTACATTATATAAACCCTGCCGGCCTTTTACCTTAAATGGGGTTTTCCAGGCGTGGGAAAATTCGATTTCCCAGGCGTATAACCCTTCTGTTTTAGTTGTCCTGGCTAGCCTGGCGTCTTTCTTAGTGGCTTTCCTTACGTTTACCAGGCGGCATACGCCCAGGCATACGCCCAGGGGTTCCGTTTCGCTGCCTGGGAACGCCTTCGCGCTACTACATAGCAAAAATTCGCCCCGGTGTTTAGTCTGCCAGGTGCGAAGTTCTACCGTCTTTTCGCCGCTGGCTATCCAGCTGGCGTATGGTTGTTTTACGCTTAGCGCCTTCATTAGCCCTGTTTTTTACCAGTCTTAACTTCCATCGGGTTAAAACCGTGAAGGGCTATAAAATCGGCCAGTACTTGATCTTTCCTGGCTTCCAGCGCGGCCTGCGCTTCTTCATTCAGCAGGCCATGGTAGTGCCCGGTTATAGCCGGCGCCTGCGCGGTTAACGCCTTACCCAAAAGGTCGCCGCGGTCAATAGTGCCGCCGGTTTCTACTCTTAAATCGAAGGCGCCAGGTCTTTCGTCTACTGGCGTACAAAAAACGGTCTTAAATACTAAAGGTTTCATAGTTTTTTATTTGATATTCACAGGTTAGCAAATCTATTATAAAACAATTCCAGGGCCATATATTAAGGCCCTTTTTTAGTGACAGTTCGCCGGTTTCCCATAAATTATGCACCTGGTAAATTACCAGGTTTACGTTTCGCGGGTCATAGCGAAGTTCGGTATTAGCGCCCCGGCTTATTATATGGCTAATGTTTACGGCGCTGTAAAAGGGTATAGGCTGGCCGGTTTCTTCGCAATAGTGCGGTTTATGGTCGTATACCCATCTATAAAAAATAGCGTCATTTTCGGGGCTTGCAGGCCCAAAATAAAGGGCCTGAATTTTTCGCCGCAGGTTTATAGCCATATTAAACCGGCTATCTATTAGCGGTTCGAAACCCAGGCCCTTTAGCCTGTCGTAGTCTTCGGCAGTTTTTACTAGCATCTAGTTTTTAAAAACTTCCAGCTGGCTTTCGCCGCGGATTATTACGAAATTATAAGCTTCCGTTTCCAGGTCTTCTGCCAGCTGTAAAAGGGCTTCTTCGTAGCCCAGGCCGTCGCGGTCTACGCGTACAGATAGGTTTATACTGGTTCCAATACCGCCGGGCCCCTTCCAGTAACAGGTAACGGTTAAAACCTGCGGCGTTCCTTCGTTCCACTTCAGGCTTATTTTCTTTACCGTTAAGTCGTTCATTACGGCCTGGTTGTTACTCATAATGAAGGTATGAATTTCCTTCGGTACGGTATTCTGTTCGTTCATACTCTTAAGGTCGCGGTTAACGCCCAGTATCTCTACTACGTGGGCTTTAAAGGCATCCAGCGCGTTAATTAGCGCGTCAGGCGGTACAAAAGGCCCACCAAAGGAACCGTTAGGGTAAGTTACTGCGCCGTCGGTTCCGCTTACAACGTTCTGCCAGGATACCTGTACGTCGCTTTCGCCCCTGTTATAAGTCAGGCTGGTAAGGTTAAAAGTTTCTCTACTCATTTTTTGATAAATTAAGGTTATAAATTAAAATTAAAAAAGTCAGTTATAAGCCCAGTATCTTACGTATATGGGCCTTCGTATCGCTGCTAAAATCATTGTTTAACATCCAGTTAGCGAAACCCTTATCTGAAGTTACCGGCTGGCCTTTTACTTTGCCAATGTTAAACACTATTACGCCGTCTTCGCGCTTAAGAAGTTTCCCGGCCCAGTCTACCATATCGGCGCTGGCCTTTTCTACTATGGTTTCTACGTCGGTTACCGTTTCCAGCTGCTGAATTAATACGCGGGCCGTTATCCTGGCGTCATTTTCCGCGCGGTGCCCTTCGGTATAGTCTTCGTTCAGGAAGTAGGAAGCTGCGCCGGCCAGGGTATGGGGCAATACCTGCCTGAATATGTCGCAGGTATCGTAAACCTTGCAGGGCCAGGCCGGGAAAACTAGCCCTACCCGGCTAAATTCTTCCAGTATAAAAGGTATATCAAAACCTTTAATGTTATGGCCTGCCAGGTCGCAGCCGTTCATAAACGCGTAAATATCCTGGGCCTGGTCTGCAAAAGGTAAACAGTCTTTTACGTCGAAGTCAGTTATACCGTGTATCGCTGTCGCTGTCGCCGGTATGGCCCTACCAGGGTTTACCAGGCGGGTTAGCGTCCTATCTATTACGTACTGGCCTTCTTCCATAACCAGCCGTACTGCTGAAAATTCTACTAATTTATCTAGCCCGGTATTTAGGCCAGTTGTTTCAATGTCAAAAACTACTATTTTTTTCATTTTCAAAGGTTATTTATTATTTGCGAATGCTCTAAAATCAGGTGTAAATTTTCACCGGCGTAAACGCGTAAATCTTCCAGGTAAAATATCCAGGTTTCCCGGTCTATTTCACCCAGCTGTTCAGGCGTCAGGTGTTCAGTCAAAGGGCAAATTTTAAGAAGGCGCTGCTGTATGTCGCGGGCGCTGTAACGGTGCCCCAGTTCATAGAAGGCCCTGTATATACGCGGCAATACTACGCCGACGTAATAACCTATAAATCGCTGGCAGGGTTCCTGGCTTAGCCCGGTTATGGTAATGGTTACCGGCCGGCCAGCCATTTCTTTTAGTTCGGCGCAAACCTGGCGCCAGCCGGCAAAGGTCAGCTGGCCCAGGTTATCTACCTTACCGTAGGCGTTTACCTGTTTCATACGCCTATATGGCCTAGCGCGTTTTTAATCGCTAGCATAAAATCGTTACCATCTACGGTAAATACCGGGCCGTCGTCTACCTGTACGTTTACCTGCCTGGCGTAGCGCCCTTGCTGGCTTATTTTTACTACCTGGGCTTCGCCCCTTATAACAGATAGCGTACTTATGGTTTCTACTACCAGGCCGCGCGGCCGGCTTTGCCTTTTAAAGGTAAACCTGCCGCGCTTTGGTGTTTCAGGAAAAAACTCTAATAGTTTAGCTTCAGGCATTTTCTATGAGTTCTACGGTTAACATTTCTTTACCCCGGCGTACTTCTTCGATAAAGCCCTGTAACTTGTTTTCTTTAGCGAAGGCTATAATACCGGCCATTTTTTCGGTTCCTAAGTCCTGGCCGTTCAGTATCTTAAATACGCCGGTTTTCTTATTGCTGGCTATCTGAAGCGCGCAAGCTACCTGGGTCATATCCGAAGTCGAAACCGTGGCGAAGTTAAAAGGCAGGCCGTTCAAATAAAGGCCGTCTTCGTCGAAGGTAAGGCCATTTACCGGCATATCTGCCGAAGTAATTAACGCCTTCCTGGCTGCGGTTTTTTCTTCCAGTTCCTTCGTCTTAACCTGGTAAGCTGCCGTAGTGACGTTAAGCTGTTCGGTACGCTGCTTTAACGTAATAACCTTGCTGAAGTCCTGGTTATGTTTAGTAGACGTTTCTAGCGCGTTTTTAATCACTTCTACCTGGTCAGCCAGGCCGTCGTAGGTTTTAACTACCGCGGCGCCATTTTCATTACGTTTTTGAAGTTCTGCCTTCGCGGTTATCCGGTTATCCAGGCCGTCTTTCTTCGCCTGGGTTTTAGCGCGCTGCTTACTTTTAGCTTCCAGTAACTGGCGTTCCAGTTCCAGTACCGCGTCGTCGGCTGCCTTTATATCGGCGTCGTAAACTTTGGTTAATTCTGCCGTCATTCCATCCCAGCCGGCGGCTTCGCTTTTCAGGTTCGCCAGCAGGGTTTCGGCCGCTTCCTTCGCCGCTTCCTTCTTCAGAAGCGCCTGTAGGGCCTGGGTTTGTTCTACCGGGTTAATTTCACCTTTTGCGGCCAGGGCTTCTATGTACAGGCCGTCGGTAGCGGTTAAAGCTTCCTGGTAGTTAACCTGGTTGTTAGCCAGCTGCACGTTTAACGAAGTTCTTAACTGCTGAATATTGGTAATTTCCTGGGCCAGTTCCGCGGCCTTCTGCCTTACTTCGGGCGCCAGCAGAAGCTTTACGGTTTCTACCTGCTTACGCCTACCGTCAGCCGTTTCACTCCATCTTAAAAATTCGTTAGCGTCGAAGTCGGTATGCTGGCATAGGCTATGAAGGAAGCCTAGTTTATCGGAAAACATACCGGTTTCCAGGTCGGTTATTTTCAGGGTTCCGCGCGGGTTTTTTTCGCTGTACTTCAGGTTAAATTCGTAGTCTTTACCGTTAATTTCGTACTTCGTTACTACTTCGCCGTCGGTAGCGCCCTGGCTTAAAATTTCGCCGGCTCTTTCGCCGGTAAAGCCCATTATAATAGCTTCGATTAAATGGCTTTTCCCTACGTTGTTTTCACCGGTTATTAAGTATACCCCGGCTACCAGGTCTAGGTCTACCTGCTTTACGTTTTTAAAATTTCGAATGTGTACCTGCTTAATCATTACGTTTCAGTTTTTAAAATTAAAGTTCGTTAAAAGTATAAAATTTGCGTTATTCTACAAAAATTTGTTTTTTATCGCTATGGTTGAATAGCCTGGTTTGCCGGTATTCGGCCTGGTAACATTTGATAAGGGCCAGCATATACTTAGGCTGGTTCCTTACCGTGGCCCGGTGTTCCCAAAAATAATCTGAAAAACCTATTATAAAGTCGCCAGGAAGGCCGCAAAGGTTACAAATGTTTACTACGTCCTGCCTGGTTTCTTTATATATCCGTATTTCGCCTATCACTTTGGTAAATGTTTGCACTACAGCGCAGCGCTTTATTCCATAGGTAGCGCCTACCATAGCGTCGCTTTCTGTAGCAAATAGCCGGCTTATGGTTACGCCTATCTGCCGCGGGTGCCTTACTTCCTTATGCCTGTTACGGCCGCTTACTTCTTCGGCTTCCTGGCCGAAGTAGTTACTAACTACCAGTAAAATAGTTTCCGAATTCATATTTATTTCAGGTTAAAATAGTTTCAGTTCGGGCTTATCCGGTAGTATCAGTTTACCGTTAAACCAGGCCGGTTCTATTTGCATTTTTCGCCGGCCGAATTCCATCAGGCAAACCGCGTCCTGGGTCTTCAGGGTAACGTTTATACCTGGGTAAATCCCCTTCGCGTAGGCCCGGTACCGGCCTTTACGGTCGGTAACTGTTTCGCCTGGTATCTTATTTCCCAGCCCTAGAAAGGTTTGCCAGCTGCGGGGCGCTACCGGGCAAACCGGCAGCTTACATATCCTGGCAATAGTTACGGCCTGTACGTGGCTGGCTATCATTGTTTGAAGCCTGTAAATAATACCCAGGTTTCCCTTATTTTCAGGGTCGCCGGGTTTTATTTTTTCGTCGCTTTTCATTTCAGCCATATGCAAGCCTACGCGTTCTATTAATACGGTTATCTGTTCGCCGGCGGCTTTTTCTTTTACTTCGTTCAGCAGGTCAAATAACCATACCGGGTTTTCTTCCAGCGGTGCCGCTGTCGCATTGGTTCCGTTCCATATTGAAACGCCGCCGCTGGCGCCTGGGTCTATTCCGATTATAAACATTCGGCTGCTGTTATTTGGTACTGGCGAAGCTGTAGACGTTTCAGTAAAACGTTTTCCGCTTTGGCCGTTTCCATTTTATCGCACTTCCTGAAGTTCCATAATCTTACGGCCAGTTCCAGGTAGGTAATGGCCGCTATGGCCTGTTCGTTCGTACGGCAGCTATTTATAACGGCCGCCGCCTTGTTTTTTTCTGCTTTAAACTTGCTTTCTTCCATCTTTGAAGCCTTTAGGGTAAATAAAAGGGTTTTCTACTACCAGGGCAACCGGCGGCGGCGGGGCGCCGTAACATACCTGGGTTAAATAAATCCGCTTAGTGTTTTGAATTAAAAGTAAATCCGCTTCGCTTAGTTCCCAGCAGCTGGTCACTTCGCCCAGGGGCCCACCGTTTAAATGGGCCGGTAATGGTATAACGCCTTCCTGGTCTTTGCCTAGAATAACATTCTGCGCTTTAAATGGTATCGCTTTCATTGGTTTTAAGGTATAAAATTAAAGGTTTGTCTTCGGCTATTAGCCTGTCAAAAACTGCCATTATTAGCAGCTGGTTCTGTTTAGAAATAGCCCTGGCGTTCAGTAAATCTAAATTACTACCTTCTATAAGGTCTTCCAGTACTTTTACTTTATGTTCGCGTCTTAAGTCCTTATCGGCCCATAATTCGCGCTTCGCTTCAGCTATAGCCTGTTCGCCTGGCGCCAGGTCTTCTTCGGCTATATAACCGTTTTCGCCCAGTATTTCGACTACGCGGCCGCTGGCAGTAAACCAGGGCTTTACGTCCTGTTCGCGGTACTGTTCGAAAGCTTCTATAATAAGCTTTAAAAACTGGGCCCTTATAAAAAGTACCTGCGGCCCGGTTAGTTCCTTTTCTTCTACTTTCTTCTTCTGTTCGGCTTTATACCAGGCGGCGTTTTTCCGCTTCTTATAGGCCACTATTACCCGGTCGAAAAATTCTATGGAAAGTTCCCGGTAGTGGTTTCGTTCCGGTTCGCCCCTTCCATTTTTCGGTAAAAATTGATCTAATTCGCCCTGGTACAAAAGTTCGAAGGCTAGCTTTAATTCAGGCCAGCTTAAGGTAGGGTAAAATTTCAGGGTGTGCTTAAATAGCATTTCTGCTTCCACCTGGGTAACCGGCCGGCCCAGGCCAATTACCATATGAAGGGCGCCGAAGTACTTTCTGCTAAATTCCGTATTCTGCGGTACCGTTAACTGCTCTATAGGTTGTTCCAGGCTAGTTTCGCATACCATACGGTCTATAGTGGGCAAACCTTCTACCAGGCTTAATACCTGGCGCCGGTATAGCACTATTTGCGGCGGGGTGTATAAAGTTAGTTCCATTACCAGCTTATTTTTTCGTTAGTAGTCATTACAAGCTTACCAGCCTGCCGGTCGCGGCGCAGCCAGTTACGTACAGTTAGCGCCCAGTCTGCCTTTTTTTTCGGCGCCGTTCCAGTTTTCCCGCGGGCCCAGTCGCTTACCTGGTTAAAATAATAAACCAGGTCTATACCGGCTTCGGCTTCCTGGTTAAACATTGTTTCCCAGGCTTCATACGTACCTATAGGGCTACTTATAAAAGTATGAAGCTTCGCCGGCTGGGCCGCGGGCCCTGCTTCTTCAAATAATAAATTATGGTATACTTTATTATTATTCTTATACTGTAAACTTTCGTTTACACTACCTGTAAACTGTGGTTTACAGCCCTGTAAACTTTGGTTTACAGGTTCAACGTCGTTAAAAAACAACTTTGTATAACTGGGCCCTATCCGGTACAGGGTCTTCGTCATTTTTTGGCAGTCCTGGCTTTTTTCCAGCAGGCCGGCGGCTAGCAGGTTTTCCATACGCTTTATAATACCCTGCCGCGTCGTTATTCTAAGTAAAGGAAGCCCCTTCATTATCAGGGTATGGCTTACCCAGTAAAAAATACCAGCCGGCGTTTCTACCGGCTGGCAGCCGCCGCTGGCTATAAATTCCTTTACGTAGTCCAATATAGCCAGGTCGGTAAAGTCAATATCCCAGCCGTTCTCTATAGCAGCCCTTTGGTCTATTAGAATAGTGTACTTCATTGGCCTAGCTGTTTTAAACCATGCGGCTGGTTAAACGTATCTACTATAGCCATATTGGTAGGGTCTGCATTCGGTACCAGGGTAACTACCGGAAACCTGGAAGCTTCGCCGGGGTGTTGGCTTTTAGCGAAGTTTACTACCAGGTCGAAGGGCTGGAAGGCTAAAGTTTTACGTACCTGTAAAACCGTATCGAAGGCCCCTATTATCTGCGGTATACTGCTTTCTTTGCCGCGGGTTGTAAACTGCCAAAAACCCATAACGCTACGTACTTTAGGAAGTAGGAAGTTTAGGGTTAATTCGTGAAGCCAGCCGTACTTTGTCGGCCATTTTTTCGCTATTTCTTCTAACAGCGCCGGCCGTTCTGCCAGGGTAATAGTTAGGTATTTACTTTCCTTTTCGTTCCATACTTCGAAGGTTTCACCGTCGCCCCTGGCGCAAACTTTACCCTGGTCGTTATAGTATACCATCCTTTCCCTACAGCTTTGGTTTTGGTCGTCGCTTATGAAGACTACCGTTATACGGTTCTGCTTCACATAAACAGCGTCGAAGTAGCTGGCGTAGTCGCCGGTAGCTATAAAGTAGTCTAAGCTTCGCGGGTAACCGTTGGCCGTCTTTTCGCCTATCTTAATCTTACCTATACGCGGTAACCGCAGGCTGGTAGGTTCCTGCGGTCTTATTATTCTGCCGTTCATATTTTAGGGTTAAATAGGTAAATCTTCGGGGTCGTCTTCCATATCTAGCATAGCGTCGAAGTCGGCCTGGCCTGGCGCCGGTGCCGGTTCGTTTTCCTTTTGGAACCGTTCAACAGCCATAAGTACTACCTGGTCTACGCCCAGGGTCTTTACGTTCGCTTCCAGCGGTTTGTTTAATTCCATTACGCCGCTTACCAGGGTCGTTTCTACGTCGCGTTCTGCCGCTTCTATTTGTGCTATAGCTAGTAAATGGTCAAACTTGAAGCTTTTAGCGGTATCGGTTTGGTCTTTCAGTTTGTAACCAGGGTTCGTACGCCAGTCAGAAGGCGCCCAGTTAAAACACTTCTGTACCGGGTATTCCGTAAAATAGTTATTCCATATGGTACGGTATGCCTTCAGCTGTACTTCGTGGCTTTCATAAAAACCGTTACGGCCGCTTTTAATGTCAACTATGGCGCGTACCCGGCGCGTCATTTTCGTTTCCTTCGGTTTCCCGGCGTTCGCCCCGGTTTTATAAACTTCGCCGTAAAACCCGCTTTCTTCTATGTTCATTTCGCCCACTATATCAATAGCGCCGCCCAGCCCTAGCTTTTCGTCTAGTAACATCATTTCTATAGCTATGGGCTTAAAATCGACGTCTACACAAAACTGCGCGAAGGCTGCCAGGTCGCGCTTTAACTTTTCAGTCCATTTAAGGCATTTAAAAGCCAGTTTTTCGGCTTCGACGTACGCGGCCACTACATTAACTACCTGGTCTAAGTCATAGCGTTTATTGATAAGGAAAGTACCAATTTCCCTATGTAAAAGGGTGCCATACGCCGCTGCTTCGTCGCGCAGTTCATTAGCACGTTCCCGGCCGTGTTGCGCTATCCAGTCAATAAGGTAAGGGCTGGTAGGTAGGCTGGCTGCTATGAAGCTGGTAACGCTTATAGCAAACTTCGGTTTATTGTTTTCGTCGAAGACAAAGTAAAACCGGCGGCCGCGGTTATCCATCCGGTATACCGTTCGCGGTTTCAATAAAATAGCGTCTTCGTCGAAGTACTGGGCTTTGATCTGCTCTATAGTCAGGTCTTCGCCGTAAGTTAATTTTTTCGCTTCCATCGTTTCAGTTTTCATTTAAATTAAAATTAGTTCCAGTCGAATAAAAAATTCGGGTCGCACTTCGTTACGGTGCAAATTTTAACGATTATTTCAGGCGTAATACTGGTAAGCTGTTTACCGTTTATCCAGCGGCTTAACAGCTGGCGTTTTCGGGCCAGCTGCTGTTTACGGTTCGGGTTAACGTTATCAGGTATTACCTGGTCTGCGAATTCGCCCTTAGTTAGCCTGGCTTCCTTTGGGGCCTGTTCATTGTAGCGGCTTAGCGCGCTTTCGATACGTAGCGTTTTCATAAATACTTTTTTTTAAAATGTTGCCGCAAATTACAAACTTTTGCAATATGTAGCAAACCTTTGTTAAATAACAGATAAAAACCGGGGCGCCGGTGAAGGCGCCCCTGGTTCTTATTCTTTACCCGCGATTAGCATTTTTACGGCGTCGTCTTTTAACAGGCCGTTTTCTGCCAGTTTCTGTACTACGTGCGCGGCAAATGTCATATCGTACCGGGCTTTAAATTCTGCGGCGTGGCCCTGGGCTATTTTCTTAATCTGTTCAGGTATTCCATTCCAGCCGCCCTGGTATTCCAGTTCCTGTTTTATGTAGTTTTCTACGGTTAACATTTCGCTATTATTTCGGGCCTTTATTTTAGCAGTTTTTACGCCTTCTTCAATAGCAGAAGATATAACCCGGTAAAGGGTTTTTTCTACCTGTTCCTTAACTTCCATTACTATCTGCTTTTCTACCCTGGCCTTAATACTTTCGTTTATAGCCTGAATAGTTCTACCTATAATAAACGTTTTTAAACCTGCTTCTAGGTCTTCGTCATTTTCCAGGTAAAAATCTTCTACTTCAATTACTATTTTCATCTTTTAAATATATAAGGTTAAAAATTAGGGGCACCGGTGAAGGCGCCCCTGGTTAAATTATCGGGTTAAAATGTTTCCGCTTATTGCCATCAGTTCGCGGCCGCGTTCCGGTTCCAGGTCGCGGGCTACAGCCCCTACAGCCTGGGCCATCTTCCATAACGAAGAAGCCCCTACTACGCCGTCGTCGGGCCGGTTATTCATAAATACCTTTTCTACCTGGTCTACTTCAGCCTTCAGCAGGCCAAGGGCCGGCAGCGCCTTTATTTCGGCTACGGCGTCTATTTCGGTAGCGCTGGCCTTTTCTACTTTGGCCTTAAATTCCTGTACGTATTCGGGCTTAAAAAACCCTTCCATTACGTCGGTAACCAGGCTGGCCTGGGTATCGGTATCTAGGTCGTAGGTACGCTGGCTTAACTTCAGGTCTTCCGGTAACTGCCGGCCCAAGTGTACCTGCTTCAGGCTGCTATCTATTACCATACCGTTTAAACAAACCGCCTGCATTCCGAATAAATTTACTTCCAGTTTCCCGGCCCCGAAGTCGCTATTTTTCAGCTGGGCGCCCAGTACCATATAAACGGTTCCGTTATTCGGCGTTTCAATCTTAATAAGGTCGGGCCGTATCACTTCTACGAAAAACCGGGTTTCGCTAGTGTGTGCGTCTACCAGTACTGCCTGCTGGCTGCTGGCCGCGGTCAGGAAGTTACCGACTATCTGCCGGCTATCCAGGCGCCGGTACCGGTCGCTTAATACGCCGCGTAGCTGGCCGCCTACGGTGCGAAGTAATACCTTTTCCCGGCCGCTGTTAAAGGTATGTTTGTTCAGTATCTGTACCGCCAGTTCCTTCTTCCAGGCTTCGCCTTCTGCCAGGTCTTTAAGGTACCGGGCCGGTACTTTGTTTCGTTCGGCCAGCTGGCCCAGCGCGTGGCTGTTCAGGGCCTTATCTTCGGCCCAGTTTTGGTTTACCAGGTTAGCCTTAATCTGTTCGCCTGCTACCAGGAAGGCTAACATTCTGAAGGGCGCTACGTAGTCCTGTAGCAGGTTCAGGTCGTTATCCAAAGTTTCAAAACTAATTTTAGCTACTTCTACGCCTTTAGCGATACGCTTAGCTACGCGTTCCTGTAAAATCTGTTCGTATTCCATAGTCGTTATAAATAAAAATTAACTAATTAAAAAATAAGGGTCTGAATTTTCTACTGCTATTAAGGCGGCCAGCTTTAAAGCTTCGGCCAGGGTTACTATTTCAACCGGTCTAAAAATAATGTCCGATCCTTTGTAAATACCTTCGGGCTGGGCCGCTGTCTTTACCTTTATGTAGTGTGCGCAGTCGGTAACCGCGTATCTACCTGGGTACATTTCGCTAAGTACCTGCTTAAATAGTTCCAGTCGGTTATTCATATAAATCATTTATAAGGTTTTCTATTTGCTTTTCGAATTCGCCCAGCTGGGCTGTAGTAAATAAATCCATAGCCTGGCCGTCGTTATCGTACTGGCCCCAGGTGTAAAATGTTACCCTGGTTTCGTCTTCCATAGGGCCCCAGCCTTCGGTTATTTCGTAGTTAACTTCTACCAGGAAGTCTACGTATTCGAATATATGGCTATGTGTACCGTGTTCGTCGAAGGGCTGCCAGGCTTCTACCTGGTCTTTTATAGCCTTCCGTACCTGGGCCATAAACCAAAGGGCCAGGGCCGGGTTTTTCAACTTCGAACGCTGGGCCTTACTTACGCAGGTTTTGTAAATGTTCAAATGTGAACCGTCGGCCTTGTTCAGGGTTTCCAGCCAGGTACTGCGGGCTGCCAGGCGCCTAAAGAATTCTCCGCCTAGATAAAATTCTAACTGTTTCATTTTTTTAAAAGTTATGGCCGGCGCCCAGGGTTCCAGGCGCCCGGCCGGTTTATACTATTGGAATAGTGCACTAAATTCTGCTTCTGCTTTATGGCTGCTTATCCAGGTATTAAGATTTTCATACTGGAAGGTTAGCCACTTCGCGAAGTTCAGGCGCTGCCGGTTCTGTTCGTTCAGGTCTGCCTGGGCCTTTTCGTCGGCCATTTTCCAGCCTATTGTTTCCTGTACGTCGGATAACAAACTAGCTACTAACATACCTACGCGGGTATCTTCGAAGTCGTAAAGTTCTTCAGTTGTCATTTTCTTATATATTAGCGTGAAACAAAAATAAATTCTATACCGCGGCGCAGCTTTACGCTGCATTCATCCAGGCCCTTATTATAAACGCGTTCTATCAGGCTACAGGCCAGCGGCCAGTTACCTACCAGGTCTACGAAGTTTTCAGTACTTACCATACCGTTACGGTCGGCAGACTTTACCCGAATAATAAAATCTTTGTCTACAGTAGTGTAGCTTACCTGGCGTCTTTCTTTACGCCTGGTATCATTATAATAAAAACAGTTTTCCATTGTGTGAAGTTTTTAAGTTTAGCAGCCTGGTAGCGAATCGAACGCTACGCCTTCAGTATTTCAACCGTTCAGGCTTCCTATTTCAACCGTGTTATTTATTTTACGCTTCCAGTTAGCATTTTTTCAGTTCGTGATTTACTACCCGGCCAGTACTCGCTATTTCTGTTCTAGCGTGGTTGTCTATAACCTTGTAATGTACTGGCTACCATTGCCTTTAGCCTTTCTAACACTCGGATTTCCCTATCAATACGTCAATGAACAGGTACAAATATCGGGCTTTTGCGCTATTTCGCAAACATTTGCGCGGTTATTTTTGCGTATGTTCGCAAATATCTACGTAACTATCTGAATTACTGGCAGATTATTTTTAATTCTAGCGAACATTTCGTAAAACATTCGCAAAAGTTCGGGCCGGGTATTTTCACCTTCCAGCGCCAGGCTGTCTAAAATCGCCTGAAAATGGGCAAAAAAAAGGGGCACCTGTTTAGGGTGCCCCGGAAAACTGAAACGATTAACGAAACGAAGCTAGGCTAGGCCGCTTTTTTGGAAAACTGTAAGTACAGCCTTCGCCTTAACTGAAATTAGCTTTAACTGGATTGTTATGGTTTTAAGTTCGGCTTCTGTCACTTTATTGTCTTCCAGGGTCGCCGGTACCATATCAATTAAGATTTTAATTTCGAAAAACAACGCCTGAAGGTTTCCAATAGCGCCGCCTATTTGGCCCGCGCCGCTTTCCAGCGCCTTCTTCGCGTTGTTATATTTCACTCCAAAAACTATGGAAGCTACCAGCAGAAGGCCACTAACTACCATAGCAGCGGTACCCTGCCAGCCGCCGCCGGGGTCTACAGTTGTCGCTGTACTGTCTACCTGGGCCATAACCGGTACGGCCACAAACAGGGCCAGGGTTAAAAGGGCAAAAATTAGTTTTTTCATTGTACTATAAATTTTATTAAACAAATAACCAGCAAACCGCCGGCTGAATAGGTTACAATAGTACGACGCCTTAATTGTTTTTGCAATGCTTCAGCCTGTCGATTAGCAACAGTTACGGCCAGGGCCTGTTTACTGTAGGCTGTCTGCCAGTACTTCGCCGCGCTATCCTGGGCCGCCGCCTGGCCCTGGTACTGCTGGCTTAGTTTATACAGGGTCGCGTTTTTTTGCGTCAGGCGCCAGTTTTCAGCGCTTAAAAAACCGCGTTCCGCTAGCAGTTCATTAGCCCGGCGCAGGTTTTCTACCGGTATGGTATAAAGGGTATCCTTACCTATTACTACGCGTGAATTCTGAGAAAACAGCATAGGTACTATCAGCGCTAAGAAGCTTAATACGGTTACTAGCCTTTTCATATTTTTTCCTTTCGTTATATATCTCAATATCCTGAAGGGTTAACTGGTACTTCAGTTCCAGGGCTACCTTACCCATTTCGTCAGCCTGGCGCTTGTAGTGCGCGGCGCTGTCTGCCATTGCTTTAGTATTAGCGTTAAGACTATCGGCCTGTACCTGGTAGTCTACCGCGGCTGTTTTTACCTGTTTGGATTGAACGTAAATATATACGCCCATACCTATAACCAATAACAGAAGGAAGGCGTTAACGTATACGCCCAGCTTTTCCGTAAAGGTCTTCGACTCTTTTAATTGTATTTGCATATGCTTTAACCATTTGTTGTTTTCCGCTGGCGCTTAACATTAGCCGGCAGTCCTTCGGGTTATCCATAAAAAAATTCTCCAACAGCAGGGCCGGGCATTTCGTTTTCGGCAGTATAGAAAAGGCGTCGCTTTCTTTATCCGCGTCGCCGTCGAAAAAATCGGTACGCATTTTTTCACCTGGAAACGCTAGGCTGAATTCCGTAAAGAAAAAAGGTACTAGTTTATCGCTGGCCGTTTCGCCCTTCGAAGTCCAAATTTCCCAGCCAGTACCGCCGCCGGCGTTACCGTGGAAGCTTAACAATATACAGGGTTCCGCTTTGGCTAGCCGGTTAACGCGTATAATCCTTTCGGTTATACTTATGTCTTCCTGTTCCGGTACCAGTATGGTATATTTAACGCCCATGGTTTTAAGTTCCAGGCCCAAAAGGTAAACTACCTGCCTGTTAAAAACGCCTTCAAATAACTGCGGTAAATCAGGCCATACAGGCGAACGCTTACCAGGTGTTACGTATACCCCATTAACTAGGCCGCCGTGGCCGTTGTCTAGTATCCAGTTCATTTTTTCAATGGATTAAAAAGGTTAATACTCTTACTTATATTTTTTCCCAGGCTACCGCAGCCCAGGCCAATAAACAGGCCCAGTATATCAGGCGGGGCTGGCTTAGTGAAAATATTATAACCGCGTACGCTTATGTACGCGGCCAGGGTAATTAATAACCAGGCTAAAACCCAGCCCAGGGCCTGGCGCTTTATAAACTCTACCAGGGTAAACCCTTTAACTTTCTTAGCCAGTACTATTTTAGTTACCAGGTGTATCAGGAAACCATAAGCGCAAAAGGGTAACATTCCAAAAAACAGCGCCCAGTTTATCGCTTCCATATGCTAAAATTTAAAGATTATTTTAACTAAAACACTCACTAGAATAGCTACGACGCCGGCAGCTATAGAATAAAAAAGGGCCCTGTTACTCATAGCGTTCTTTAGTTTTTCTTCCAGGGTCGCCAGCGCGGTACTGTTTTCGCCGCCGTGTTTAACGCTAGATAATTGGCAGTTACCAAACTCTTTTTTTAAGTCAGATAGGCTTTTATTATAGCTTTCTAGCGCACTTTTTAACTGCGAAAGTTCAGATACCAGGGTTTGTACCGTTGCTGTCATTTTTTGGATTTCTTCTATTTGTCCGCGCATTCTCTCTACTTCGTCCTGTAACATTTCTAAGCCTTGCAATACAGCTCTACCGTACTCATTCCATTCGAATACTACCGGTTGCGTGTTTAGTGTTTTCTTCGCCATTTGCTAAAGGTAAATTTGGGGAAAAAGGCATAGTTACTACTATAGTTACAGTTTTACTATCTGCCGTAATTACGTGCCTTATCCAGGGTTTTAACTCATATACGCCGTGTTGTTCCAGGGTAACTACTTTTTTACTTCGTTGTTCCCAGGTGTAAATAGTTAGGCTTCCGGTTAAAACGTGGTAAGTTTCTACCTGTTCGTGCGATTCTTTAGGTGTTCTGGTTCCTGGCTGGAAAGTTACTTTAGCTACGCTTCCGTTTATATCGCTATAAACGCCTACCGCTTCAGCGTACCCTGTTTCGCAAGCTAATGATTTTCTACGTGTTTCGTTAAAATACCAGGGGTTATTAGGCGGCATTACTTCAGTATATCGTTTAACTTTTTTAATGTAGTCTTCCATAGGTTTATGTTTTTTATGCTAAAAGGTTCCCTGCAAGTTGTCAAACATTAAGCCAGGCCATTAATGTTAAGTATACTACTAACAGCTAGCCCTTTAATATTACTAATACTAGATAAAGCTAAACCGTTCCTATTTGAAACAGAAGCTGGGCCCGAAGGGGTGTAGGTGCAATACAAACTTAACCTTAAGGTGTCGTATCCTTCCGGCACCAAAGGGTTAGGCCAGGTAGGGTATGTTATCCCTGATTGATCCCAGGTATCAGATCCACTAACGCCGCCGGTATCCATTTTAATTTCGTATAAATTACCGTTATCTATAAGCGCTACGTAATAATTAGTAGCTGTTATGGTAGGCCCTGAAGTTATAGTAAAATCTTTCCAGCTATAGGTAGTACTGGAAGTACTAATAGCGCCCGACTGCGGGGAAAGTGGGGCTAGCGTGGAAAGTAAATAAATTGCTGCTCTTACTTCTACCGTCATACCGTAAGCGCTTCTATAATGGGCGCTAATACTATTAACTACACCGCCGGCCGCGGCAGTTCCCTTTTGTGCGAATATACCAGGGCCGCCGAATATTGTACTACTAGCCCCTATACTACTATACCCCAAAGTTAACCCGGCCGCGTGTTTTACCGGGTAAACGGCCTTTTTTAAAAAGCTTTCCGGTATGGTAACCGTTAAAAGCCCTTTTACTTCATCAATATTTAAAACGCCATAAACCCATGCCCCGGTAGCGTCTTCAATCCTGGGCCGGTAAATATGGAAAGCCTTACCATTTTTATACAACTTACCGCCCGCTATGTTTTCGGGGCAATCTTTATAATAAACAGCGTAACTACCTACTACGCCTTCGGGCCTGTTATGGCCCTTTAAAACATCTGATTTACTTAATGGCCCCTGGTATAGAAATTCCAGCCCTTTAGTTTGTAAGGTAAAGGCCACTACATTACTGGCCGGGGCTTCGTTTAATATTACTTCGAATTCGTAACCGCCTTCGGGTAAAATTTCGCTGGCTGGAAGTTCGTAAAATCTTATTTCCCTTTTATCTGTTTTCCAGGTAATGGCATCGTTTAAGGTTCCTACTATTGGTACCCCTAAATTTTCATCTATTAGCCTGGCTGAAAAATTTACTTCGTTATCCCACCGTTGCAGCTTAACCTGCGGGTAAAAATCTGCCTGTTTAGCGTCGCCTACTTCTACGGTAAGTAAATTCCTGGCGTCGCTTAATACCGTTTTAGAAAAGGTGTTTTCTACTATTTGGTAATTTTCTTTTACCTGCTGGCCTATCCTGGTCAGGTCTATAGCTGTATTTAATCCCATATTTTTAAGTATGCGCCATCCAGTCAGGCGAAGGGTTAAAATAAATTTCGTCGGCTGTTATTGCCTGGCCCAGTATCCTTATAACCGCGCTGGCTGTTGTCGGCTGTGCTACCACTATTAGCCCGGCAGTTTCAGAAGCATAATAAGGGGCGCCTATTGTCATAGTCGTAAATTTAGCGTCCGCGCGAATAGTGCCTATTAATAACATTTTCGTAGCGCTACCATTAGCGGCCGCTGCTAAAACACACATACCCAGCAAACCCCTGGTATCGCCGTCGTTTCCGGCCGCCGCGTTCGGGTTTGTTTTTTCCCACCTGCTATCTGTAGGGTCTAGGTAACAAAGGTCGCCGAAGGCCAGGGCCGCCCCAGCTGTTCCGGTTCTACAGATACCGCAGTACTTACCGTCGGCGCTTAGTGCCGAATCTAAATCTATACTGGTATTTTCTCCAAGCGTTATATTACCGGTTAAAGTACCGCCCGCGAAAGTCATATAAAGGGTATCGAAGTAGCTTTTTAAGGTAGCCTTTAGGTTCGCCCAGGTAAGTTTTTTCTTCGCGTTACTGGCCGCGCTATCTTCTATTATAGTTACGTCGGCGTCTACCGGCGTGGCCTTATCGGTTAGCCCGGATATTTGCCCGGTTTTACCTGTCGCCATTATATTACTTCCACTAATCGCCGCGGGTGTCGCGAACTTACCCGCTTCCGTTCCGGTATTAATTTCGGCAGCCGTGGCATTTGCTACCACTTCGTCGAAGGAAGCGCCGGCGTTTTCCCGGTGTACTTTTATGTCGTTTAAAGCCATAAGTCTGAAATGTTAAAGGCGCCCCGGTTTCAGGGCGCCTGTAATAAAAGAGTTTTTAAGTCCAGTTTGTAGCCAGCGGCGTACGGCGCCAGCTGTTGGTAGCGTAGCAATGGTACCAGTAATTACCGTCGCAGGCAATTTGTCCAGCTACCCCGGTACTATTATAAGCTGCCGGCGCTGCTACTAAAATTACGCTCATAATGTCGGCAGGTGTAAGGGCTACGATATTACCAGTAGCCTTACGCCCTACTATCGTACTAGCGCCGACGGTCAGGGCTGCCGGTGTATTATCGGTAGTCGCGTAAAGTATGGTATTCGCGTCGTACAGGGCCTTCGTTACGTAAGTAGCGCTAAGGTCAGGAATATCACCGGCGGCCAGGGCCAGTACTGCTTTAGCTTCCGCTGCACTCATAGCGGATACGCCGCCGGTAGCTTTACGCCCTACGAAGGTACTGGCGCCTATGGATAACATAGCCGGCGTGTTATCCGTATCCGCGTAAATCATACTATACGCGTCAAATAATGACTTAGGTACGTAATTAGTCGCCGTTTCGTAAGCCATAGTACCAGGGGCCCCGGTACCGGCTTTAATCAGTTTACCTGTTATTCCATCGAATAACGCCAGGTATCCGTCGGTTGCCGAAGCTGGGCCGGTTACTATACCGTCTTTATTAGTCTGTAATACAATCCAATCTGCATCTAAATTGCCGCTTCCGCTTCTGTCTATTATAGCTACCAGTAAATCGCTTATTTCGCAAACCTGGCCCTTAATAGTGCCGGCTGTTTTTACGCTATAAGCCCAGCCTGCTTGATAGGTAGCCAGCGCGTTAAAAGCTGCAATTTCATACGTACCGCTGGTTCCTACGGTACCCTTAAATACCATAGCGTCGTTAGCAGACAGCAAACCGTCTACGTAGGTCTTATTCGTTAGGTCAGTTCCAGCAGAAGGCGCAGTACTCACAGATACTTTGTTAAACGTGGCATCTTTAGCCTGAATATCGGCATAGGTAGCGCCGCCGTTAACTTTTACGCCTAGCTTGCTGGCGCTTTCTGCCGTTAGTTCTATGTCGTAGCCGTCGGTATCAATACCAAAAACTGTAGACGTAGTACCCATGTCGGTACCCTGGGTATGGCCGGCGCTTATAGCCTGCCATTTTAAACCTGTCGCGCTAGCCGCGTCAGCTACTAACATATAGCCGTCAGTTCCCACGGCCAAAATCGTAGGTACGCTGCTAGCGTCAGCAGATAGTAACGCCCCTTTTGCCAGGTTTACCTTCCTTTCGGTAAACTCTACACCTGAAGGCGCTACGTTTTGGGAAATGTGAAGATCATACTGTGCCATTTTTTTAAAATATTAATTTGTGTTTTGTTCTACTGCCGGCTTTTCGGGTTTATCTACCGGTTGGCCGTCGGTTTCTTTTACCAGGTCGCTATCTGTAAAATATAGCCTAAAAGGTACTTTTACGTTTTGTTTACTGTTTCCCATAAGGGTAACAATTTCGCCCAGGTCTTCAGGTGTAAAGATTATACCACAGAAGAAACCGTTAACTTCAGCTTCGCGCTCTATGTTTTTAGCTACCGTTTCTACCAGGGCCAGGTCTTCCGCTTCGGCTTCCTGGGCTAGTCTTTGGGTTTCCTGAAATTTCGCCAGGGCTTTAACAACTTCTAGTTGTAAAATTTTCGCTTTTTTCATTTTCGTTAAAATTAGGTTGTAAACATTAAAATCTTTCGCCATTGCGCGTAACCGGCAGCGCCAGCTACTACACATAAATACATATAGTCGTCTTCTACGCTCATTTCCCATAACTTACCGGCGTGGGTATCGCTTCGCCTTACCCCTGTACCGAAGTTCCCGGCTAACCAGGCTAAAAATACCGGTTCCAGGCTTTCTATTACCTGTACCTGTATGGCCCCTACAGCGGTTATTTTTAGCCGCTTTGGCAGTATTGCCGTTATTTTTAATTTAATAGGGTCAGGCATCCTTACAATTTTTTAGCGTTTTCCTTCAGCAGAATAAACTTACCGCGGCCTACCGTTACGTCTATGGCATCAGGGCCGCCGTCTACAGATAGTTCCCAGGTGTAATGTTCGCCAAAATAGCCCCTGGTATCCATCTTTTCAAAGTTCATTGTTACGTTATTCCCTACTATGTCGATTTCACCGGTTACCAGGCTATTTTTTGTAAGTACCAGGTTTTCGTCTTCTTCTTCGTTTTTGTCGTCGTCGCGTACCTGGAAGAAGGCATTTAAACCAGTCATACTTATTTGTTCGTCTACTTCCAGGGTTATACTACCAGTATCGCCTTCCTGGAAAGGTAAATCCAGTTCGTCGGCCTTTTCGATTATGTACGCCTGCTTCGCCATTGTATTTTTATTTACGTGTTAACTGCTTCGCTTCCTGTCCGGCCGCTTCGCCGTTTATTAACTTGCAAAATTGAACGCTGGCAAATGGTAATAAACTAGGCTCTATAGCGTCCTGTATTAGCTTTAGTTCGTCTACGGTTAGGGCAACTTCGCCGGCCGTTTGACTGCCTTTAATTTTGTCAGCTATGGCTACCATTTCAGCCTTTTTTTCCTTACTGGCGCCCTGTAGGTCGGCTGTATACAAACCTGGTATAATCAGGTTAAAAAGGGTTAAAGGGGCTTGCTGTTCGCCATTACTGGCCGGCTTGATAGTCGGCCTGCCGTTCCAGTCTAAAATCTGCGCGTTTAAGTTTAATTTCATTTCGTTTTTTTTGTTGGTTACGCTTCAAAAGTAGCCAGCTTATCTTAATGTTTAAAATGTACTTAACAACAGTTTAAGGTGTAGAATAACTTAACTGTCGTTCGTTTCCAGCATCGTTTTTGTAATACAGGTTACCGTCGGTTTTAAAATACAGCCTTCCGTACCCGCTGCCTGGCGTTCCCGGCGCCGTTTGTTCCGCTATTTCGACGTAGGAAGCTGTTTTTAGATAGCCTGCCGCGTAAATATAACCGGTTGCATCCAGGTAGTTATTTGCTATCGTTAGCCGCCTGGTTCCTTCTACAAAAAATTCTATCTGCGCCGTTTGGTACATTTTTAAAAATGTGTAGGAACTACTTAAAGCCCCTAAGTATATGTAATTATTAGCACCATCGTAATACATTATACAATCGGGGCTATACCCGGTACCTGTTCCCATACCCAGGTAATTACCGTCTAAAATATGGGGGCCAGGGTTACTACTGTAGGTATTATACACAAAACCACTATTCCCAGCGAAGGTACTAGCGCCGCCCCTGTATTGTATTTCGGTACTGCTTCCAGCCGGGCTACCGCCGCCGCTAGGCGCTGCCGCCCAGGCCGGGTAACCGCTTACCATTGTCAGTATTTGGCCGTCGGTACCCTTTGCTAACCTGGCCCATTTCGGCGTAGCGTTCCCTATTATCAGGTCGCCTGCCACTACGGTACCGGCCAGGGTATCGCTATGGGTCGCGCTTAAAAGGTTGTGGTTAGAAGACGCCGCGGCCGCCCAGGCCGGGTAACCTGCTACCATCGTTAAAATATACCCATTGGTACCTTTTGCTAGCCTGGCCCATTTCGGCGTAGAATTTCCATAAATTAAATCACCGGCTACGCAAGCGCTGCCTGCTACGTCGCTATGGGTGCTACTAAGTAAGTTATGGGCTACTGCTATAGCCGGTGACCAAACAGGGAAACCGCTTACTAGCTTTAAATAATGGCCGTCGGTACCTTTTGCAAGCCTGGCCCATTTCGGCGTAGAATTACCGTAAATAAGGTCGCCAGCTACTACCGTACCGGCCAGGGTGTCGCCGTGGCTAGCGCTTAGTAAATTATGACTAGCTGGCGCCGCCCAGGCTACTAAACCGGCTACGACTGTTAAAACGTGCCCGGTACTTCCTATAGCTAACCGTTCCCATAAATTAGCGGCGTTCGCGGCTATTATACTACCTGCTACGCAAGCGCTGCCGCTAACGTCGCTATGGGTGCTACTTAAAAGGTTATGGCCTGCCGAAGGTAAAGACGCCCAGGCCGGGTAACCTGATACCATTTTTAGGTAATAACCGTCGGTACCGGCGGCTAACTTCGCCCAGGCTGGCGTAGCGTTACCGTAGATTAAAGCCCCGGCGCTAGGCGCTGAAGCGCTTACGTCGTTATGACTGCTTCCTAGTAACGCGTGGCCCGCTGGCGCTGCCGGCGTGGCCCAGGCTGGTAAACCGGCTACCATCGTTAAAATATGCCCATTGGTACCCGCTGCTATTCGCTGCCAGTTGGCGCTACCGTTCCCGGCTATAAGGTCACCGGCTACGCACGCGCTACCGCTAACGTCGCCGTGTGTGCTACTTAAAAGGTTATGGCTAACTGCTACAGCTGGTGACCAAACAGGAAACCCTGTTACCAGTTTCAAAAAATGGCCGTCGGTTCCCTTCGCCAGGCGGGCCCAGGCCGGCGTAGTGTTCGCGTAAATCAGGTCGCCGGCTACCGGGCTGGCTGCTAGCGTATCGGTATGGGTTGCACTCAATAAGGCCGAAGTACCAGCGCTGGCCGCTATCCAGCTACGTACGCCAGCGGCCGTACTACTCAATACGTGGCCGTCGCTTGCCGGGTTCCCTAGCGCCGGTTCCGCTGCTATGTCTGCCAGTACCTGGGCCCCGGTTCTGTACTTTAACAGGCCCGCGTCAGATACTATGAACTTATCGAAGTCACTACCGCCGGCCGGTATGCTTCCTACCTTCAGCTGGCCGTAAACTTCCACTTCATTTACGGTAACATTCCTGAAGGCTATAACGTCGGCGCTGTTCGCGTATACGCGTAGTTCATTTGTCGCCTGCGGGTATATTCCATAGACGCCGGTACCGAAGGCCAGGCCGTTAGCCAGGGCCCCTGCGCCGCGGTTAATATGTACCGCGCTGGTAGGTGTTCCGGTGCCTATTACGACGTTACCCAGGTAGTCTATAAACAGCTGCTGGGTCGCCCCGGCCGCTGCGCCCAGTACCTGTACGCCGCTTCCGCTAGCCTGGGTTTCAGCCGTGGCCTGAAGTACCAGTTTATCGGTAGCTGCGGTACCGCCTTTAAAGACCTGGCCGCCGGCCCGGCCTGCCAGGTAGGCGTACTGGCTATGATCGTCGCCTACTGCCAGGTTAGCTAAGTCAGAATGATTAGTACCTAGCGAAGCTGTAAACTTGTTTCCGTAAACAGTTTCTACCTGGCTGGCAGTACTGGCGCCTTTTTGGAAGACCAGGCGGCCTATTAGAAAACCGTGGCTGGTTATCCTGGCGGGTAAAGTAGTAGGGGCCGCTTCGGTTTGGGCCTGGGTTACGCTGGTAGCGTTCGAAGTTCCGTAAACCATTACCAGGCCGCCGTCGGCTTCCATATAAAACCATAAAACGCCGTACCTGTTTACTATTAACGCGGTAAGGGTGCCGGCGTTATTGTAGTTTTGGTTATCCCAGGTAGCCTGCGCCGCTGCCTGAAGTACTGCGCCCAGGTAGGTAGTAAACCGGTCAGTACCCGAAGTATCTATAGCCGGCGTCGTAAATTCGTTTAGCTTATTGTATAATTCGCCAGCGGTTACGGTTATGTACCGGCCGGCTTTATCTCCTATTAACAGCCCTTCTACGCGTTCAAACCCATTATGGCGCAGCCGTTCGTTTACTAGGCTTACGCCTTCGGTTACCAGGTCGGGGTTATTCAGAATATGTAAGGCGGTGCCTTCGCGCACTACTGAACCTAGATAAAATTCGGTATGGCGGTTATTCGTAAAACTGGTCTTAACCAGTACCTGCGGGCTACCGGCGTTATAGTCTATGAAGACGTACTTTATTTGGCCGTCGGTTATAGCCTGGCCGGTTACCGCGGCCCATTCGAACGAAAACAGCCCAGCGCCGCTGCTGTTGGTATCCCGAATAAACCCGGCCCCGGTCGCTACGTTAAATGTTTGGCTGCCGGCGTCAGTAATAGCGCCGCCTGAAACATACCCAGCGGAACCGAAGACGTTTTTATAGTCGCGTTCCGTATACAGGGCCGCGGTACCTATCCGCTGTATATCTACGTTTTCGTCGCTTACCCTGGCCTGGCCGGGGGCGCCGCCGCCTACGTGGCCGGTCTTCAAACCGCCGGCCCCTACTATAATCTGTAGGCGCTTTACGTCGGTTACTAGCTGCCTGGTTACCTGCTGCTGTAGGTATTCGCTTACTTCTAGCCGGTATTCCCAGTTATTTACTAGGCTCTGTTCCAGGTTAACAATTCGCAGAAGGTTATTTACGCCCAGGTCAGTATCTACCAGGGTAACCTTTTGCCCTACCAGTAGGTTTACCGCGTTCGTCTTAAAATACGGCCAGTCGGGGTTTACGGTATATTTTACCCGCGGGTAACAGTAGTTTTCTAGCGCCGCTTCCGTAGCGTCTTCCAGTTCTGCTTCAGCCAGGGCTATATAGTTAGTAGTTCCTTCTATGCCTGGCATCTTAATATCTAACAGTACGAAGTCGTCGCCTATTGCCGGCCGGCTGTCTACGTCCGGTAAATTCCTGTCCTGTTCCTGTAATAACTTTAACTCTATACGCTTGCTGGCGTGAACGTAGTATAGTATTTCGAATTCATAGCCGGCCAGGGCCCCGGTGTTAAAAACTATTTTAGCGGTTACCCCGGCCATAAGATAGGCGTTTAAATCGAAGTCAATAGCCGAAGACTGAAGTATAGCCGGGTTTGTATTGTCTACCCAGGTTACACTACCTACGAAGCGCGGGTAAATGTCTTCAAAAATTATCGTTTTTTCCAGCCGGCCGTATAAATCCATATTCTTAACAGCGGCCCCGAATATGGCAGTTTTACCCTGGAAAACTAGCCTGGGCAAACCGCCTTTATAGTCGCTGGGTATGTTTCGCGTGGAACCGAAGCCATATAGTACGGTAGCCATATTTTCGCTTCCTACTATGTCGCGTTCCAGGTCGCGCAGCCCGGCCTTGTATTCCAGGCTTAAGCCACTATCCGCGCCGCCGGCTACTACCAGGTTTATAGTATAACCATTAAACTCATATTCTAGCCCGAATTCGTCGGCTACGTAGCGCAGCGCTTCCATACAGTTAGCGTTACTAAACGTTAACAGCTTCGAAGAAGTACTAGGCGCTGTTCCTTCAGCCCAGGCGCTGTTTACCCGCTTTAAATTGTCTACCAGGAAGCCCAGGAAAAAACCGGCGTCGCCCATTAGCGTTATGTCGCTGGTAGCTTCGTTACTATCCAAAACTACCACTTTTGTAAGGTCGTAAACGTAGCTTTCGAAGGTTACCTGGTAGGTAAATAGGTTCGTAGCCAGCTTCTTTATTTTCGGCAGCTGGTTTAAATAAAATACCCGGCTTCTGTAGGTTATTTCGTCGCCTATTGCCAGGTCTACCAGGGTATCGCTACTAAAGCTTATCCTTACCAGGTCTTCAGCGAAAAGGCGCTGTATAAAACTACTACCGCCTTCAGGTACAATATCTACCACTTTTACAGCGGCCCTGTAGATTGAAATTGTCATACTATACGCAAATTAAGGTTAAACATTGCTACCGCCTTCGGGGCCGTCGGTTTCGTTACCATTTCAACGCGGCCGCCGTCTTTACAATAAACAGTATAATTACCGTCGCCTGGTACCGTTAGCGTTCGGGTATTAGCCTGAAAAATTATATACTTTAAAACGCCCAGGTTAGTTACTAAAGCTTCCTGGGTATTCGCTACCATATGGCCCCTTACCACTATGTCGCGGGCTTCATAGTGCCTGTTTTCCACTTCCGTAAAAACCCTTTCACCGTTGGCCCATATATCGCTGAACTTAGGGTATTGCTTTACGGCGGGCTTTCCATACAGGTTATCTATACTGGTAACTGTCATTCCTAGCAGGCCGCGCAGGTCGTAACCATCCAGGCCGTAACGGCCGGCAGCCAGGGCCGGTATCGGGTCAGGAAGGGCCGGCGGCGTTCCTGGTATGTCGTCGGTTACCGGTTCCGTAAAATGAAGCTGGAAACGTATAACGCGCTTTTCTGCCAGGCGCCCTGTTAACATAGCTACGTTAATCGCTGTATTCAGGTAAACGCTGTAAGCTTTCGTACTGTAAGGCGTTACCAGGCTACGCATTCCAGGCGCCGCTAAAAGGTCTATAAAGGCGTTCCAGTCGGCCTTAAAATCTGCCTGGTCAGCCCTGAAATGGCAAAATAGGGTAATATCCCTGGCCTGAAATTTAATAAGGTCGCTACTTACGTACGCCTGCTGGCCGTCTTCATCAAACCAGCCGAAGGCGCCCAGGTCTTTACGCGTGCAAAAATCCAGGGCCCCTTCTGAACGTTCTACGCCTACGCCGTAGGTTCGAAGTTCGGTACCGTCTATACTATACGTTCCCATTTGCGCGAAGTTGGTTTGCTGTTTCGTTCGTTCCCAGGCGCTGGTTAATCTCTACCAGCAGCTTTAAATAGGCCGTATTGCTAGCTATCTGCTTAAGTACTACCAGGCTGTCTTTATTTACTTCCAGCTGGTTCTGAATGTTTATCCGCATATTACCCAGCTGGCCGGCCATAAGGTTAGCGGTATCTTCGGTTATGCCTTTAATGGCACCGGCCAGGCCCTGGCCGTTACTACCGGTAGCGTCAGCTGCTGCCAGGCTTAGCCCGCTTATTTTTTCCAGCTGGGCGAAGTTGTCGCCTGCTGTTTGCAGGGCTGCCATATACTGCGCGCGAAGGGCCGTAATTTCATCAGGCGTTAATTCATTACCGCTTACGCTAGCTTCCGTAAAAGCCTTGTAAAAGTCGTCTATACCAGCCAGCAGTACCTTCTGTTTAAAGCTTTCTAGTAGCGCGTTTTTCATTAGCCCTTCGAAGGTATCGGCGAAAACTTCTGAAGGGTTTTTGCCGGCTGCGAAGCCCTGTATAATACCGTCGGCTATGCTTTCGGCCGTCGTTTTCGTCAGGCTTTCCGCTAGCCTGTCGTACGTGGCCTTCGCGTCGGCGTAACTTTGGGCCAGGTCGTCTTTTTTACCCTGGCGTCTTTCGGTATTCCGCTTTTCGGCTAGTTTGTCGTATTCAGCCTGGTAAAGCTTCATTTTTTCTAATTCCAGTTCCATTAACAGCGCCGTACTAGCAGACTGTTCAGCGTAACCTAGCGCTATTTCATTCTGCGCCTTCGAAGAAGCTACACTTAACCGAAGTAGGCCCATTTGGTATTTATCGAATAAACTAGATAGCTGGCTTACCATAGTAGACCATTTTTTTACCTGGCTGGTTCCAGCGTCGGCCAAACCGCCCAGTATATCACCGCTTAAAACCTTACCGGCGGCCCCTGTCATTTCGCTAAACTGCGAAAAAAGGCTATCTATAGCGGGGCTATCTACGCCTAAACTATCCATCGTTGCCTTTATACTGTTGGCTATTACCTGGGCCCCTACTAAAATGGTTTGTATGTTCGCCAGGTGTAGCCGTTCTGTCGCTTCTAGTTTCGCCTTTTGGGTCTTAGCGTCTTCAATTTCTTTTTTTAATACCTGCCTGTGGTTAACCAGCTGGGTAATATTCATACCCTGAAGGTACCGCTGGTACTGGCTGGCGTTTTTTTGCTGCTTTTCGTACCAGTCAATCTGTATATTTTCCAGCCTGCTAACGTATTCGAAATAGTCAATTTCACCGGTGCTATAACTCTTAAGAAGGGCCTGGCGCTGTTGTTCCAGCTGGCCGTCCTGGGCCGCCTGGGCCATTTTTACCCGCTTCTTCTGCGCTTCTTCAGCTAGTGTAAGTTCGTCTTTTAACAGGGTATCCCAGCTAGCGCGCTTTTCTTTATTAGCGGTATCGGTTATAACCTTTTCGCTTTCTACTATCTGCTGTTCCTGGGCTAGCTGCCTGTCTGCCTTCGTTTTTTCCAGGGTAACTTCTTCCAGGCTGGCGTCTTTACCGTACTTCTTCAGTAGGGCTATTAGTTTTTCCTGGGCTTCTACTTCAATGTCGAATAAATCGCGCTCTAGTTTTATCTTACTGGCTCTTTCCTGTTCCGCGCTAATTTGTTCCAGTACCTTTTCAACTTCTATTTTTTTCTTACCCAGTTCCAGGGCTTTATCCAGGTCTACTTCGGCTTTGGGTTTATCCGGTGTAATGTTGTCAGCGCTAGATTTTATTTGTATTTCGGTTATGGAAGCCAGTATTTTTTCATACGCCGCGTTTAACTGGCCCAGTTCCGCGTCAGTTTTAGCTATTTCGGCGGGTAAATTACGGTTTTCCTTCGGGGCGAAGGCGTCGGTTACCAGCCCCACTTTTTTAAGCCTGGACTGCTGGTCTTCCAGTTCCATTTGCTTAGTGGTTATCTGTTCGTAAAGCTTAGCGGCTACGCGTTCGCGGGCCATCAGTTCTATACGTTCCCTTACCCTTTTGTTTATAACCGCGTAGGCTTCTGCGCTGGCCTGTATGTAATTCGTTTCGGTTAACAGGTTCGGTAAGAATTCGCCGTAGCTGCTGTTTATTTCGTCTATGGTTTTCTTCCGGTCTTCCTGGCTGGTCTTCGCGTTCCGCAGGCGTTCAAAAAGTATATCCAGTTTTGAAATTTCGTTACCTATTTCCTGGTTCGCTTCGCGCTGGGTTTCCTTCAGTACTTCATTCGTATTTATGTATTCCTTATGCCTTTTGGTAAGGGCTGCTATAGCCATACCCAGGGCCACTACTACGCCTATCGCTGCGCCGACTACGTTAGCCTTCATAGCGACGTTCGCGGCCTTCTGCGCGGCTGTCATAGTTACCATGGAAGCTGTTAGCTTTTTAGTGGTGTTACTAAGGGCTTCTTCCGCTAACATTATACGCCAGGTAACCGCTTCCTTAATCTTAGCTATAATTATACCAGCGTTCATAATACCGTTAAAAAGAATAGCGGCCGCCTTCGAAGTCGCCCAGGCTATACCCAGTATTTTTATAACCGTCGCCAGGGCGCCCAGGCTCTTAACTATTTTGGTTACGGTGCCGTCGTCGAAGGCTTTATTTAGGCTTACCAGTAACTTACTGGCCTGGCCTAGCAGCGCGTCGCCCAGGGGCTTAAGTTCAGCGTTTACGTTATTGGCTAGTACCTTCCGCTGGTTGGTAAAGCTTTCCATCATTTTTTTATATGCCACTTCCGCGCTACCGGTGCCCGCTTTGATATTCGCCAGGGCTTCCGCGAACTTTTCGCCGTTTTCGCCTGCTATAGAAAGTACGCCAGCCAGCCCTTCTACGTTCGGGAAAAGTTTAGCTATCGTATCTATGTTACCGCCGGTTTTCTTCATCAGGTCGGCCATAAAACCGCCCAGGCCCTTAGTTTTTATGGCTGCTACGTCAAACTGAATTCCTAGCTTTTCGGCCTGTTCTGTCGCTTCCTTCGCCGGCTTAATTACGCTGGTTAACATACCGCGCATAGCTGAAGTAAAAATATCGGTTTTCAGGGTTTTGGTTCCCAGCGCGTAGGCCGCTGCCAGGTCGTCGAAGGCCAGGCCAGCCTGCGCCGCTATACCGGTTACGTTCGTAATGGCCGGCGCTATTTCTCTCATACTGGTTTTACCCAGGCGAACAATGGTAAAAAGCCTATCCATTATGTCGGCCGTGTTACCCGCGCTGGCGCCGTAGGCGTTCATAATTCCAGTTAACGCGTCGGCCGTGGTAAAGGTATCAGTTACGCCTGCTACAGCTCCGTGGGCTGATACCGTTAGTATATCTAAAGCCTGGGCGCTATCGTACCCGGCGCTTACTATTTGGTACAGGGCCTTACTTAATCCTGTGGCTGTATCCGGTACCG
>JFJP01037244.1_pt1 | contig 50163 bp, 47 predicted proteins | sample 431651 | NCBI WGS metagenome assembly JFJP01 (sample SAMN02602958, study PRJNA72255) | Microbial mat metagenome, whole genome shotgun sequencing project. | biome: fresh water; feature: sink hole; material: water; isolation source: purple microbial (photo- and chemosynthetic) mats found in... | reverse complement strand
TAAATTGGCTATGAAGCTAATACTTAAAAAGGCTATGAAAAACAATTCATAGCCTTTTTAATGATTGATAAATGAGTCTGCTCCGATAAGTGTTTTTTTAACGCGAAGGTGTAAATTAGCTAAAACGCAAAGAAACTAATATGTTGAATACAAACTACCGATTTATAGGTCTGTTCCATACCGTAAAAACGGCACGTCGGAATACTCCGTTTGCGTCTTTGTGTCTTAGTGTTCTCTCGTTTGTCGGGTTGTTCCATTATCGTTCAAAAATTAAAAGTTGACTTATCGGAGCAGACTCATAACTAAAATTGTAAAACGATTTATACTATTCAAAATAAGTCAGATAGGCTTTTGGAAATGCAAAGAATCGCCCCATTCCGAGTATCCAACTTTATGATTTACAAGGTGTACGCGCACATCAATGCAGCTTTTGCAATCCTCAGCATTTTCGTCCGTACAAGGTTTATTTTCGTAAAGCGCATAGCTATCCCTAAATTTTCCAGGTGTGATATTGGGCATCAAGATATTTGCACCAACTTGTATCGCTTTCTCCCGCCCTATTTTATCTATAGCCTGGAGCGCTGTTGCAGCCACTATATTAATATCTTTCATCATAATGCGCAAAATGGCAATCATTTTCATTGTCAAACTGAATCGATCTTTTAAGGGCATTAAACTATCTTTGAATTGATAGAGTGGTGTGTTTTTATGCTCAATGTAAGGTCCCATTCCACACATATCAACATCAAATTCTTTCATAAACAGCAAGTCATCAGCCAAGTGTTCGATAGTTTGGAAAGGCAAGCCCACCATCACTCCAGTGCCTACTTGGTAGCCAATTTTCTTAAGTGTTTTGAGCGCATTTAATCGTGTTTGAAAATTATGAGTATCATCTTTGGGGTGTATTTTGTAATACAATTCTTCGGTAGATGACTCTATGCGAAGCAAATACCTGTGTGCTCCACTTTCAAACCAAGTTCTGTAAGTTTCCTCCGATTGCTCACCACATGACAATGTTATACCAATTTCGCCATTAGAAATTTCTTTAGAGCGCAGTATGATTGTATTTATTTTGTCGACAAAAGCAGCACTTGTAATTTCGCCCGACTGTATGGCAATTGAACCATATTTATTGTCGTAAGCAAATTGAACAGCTTTTAAAACTTCAACTACATCAAGTGAATATCGTTTGATGTCTTGGTTGGATTTTCGGATGCCACAATACATACAATCTTTGGAACAGATGTTCGACAATTCTATCAACCCCCTCAAATACACTGTATTGCCTATACTTTCCGTTTTTGTTTTGGCCGCGAATTTAAACAGTAACTTCTCGTCATCACCATTCACACTTAAAAGTTGAATAATATCATTTCTGCTAAATTCAGTTTTTTCGAAAATATCGGCTATTGGCATTTGAAAATTTAAAAGTTATAGGTCAATGTATTTGTTGTTATTTATGCATCAACTTTCGTGCTGATTTTTTTGAAATGGTGCAGTTGCCCTATCGAAAATGCCATGCATATAGGCAATTGCCAACCCATAATTGGTTACTGGCACTCCAGCATCAATGGCTGGTTTTAGCCTACTATGTAGCTGTTTTTTAGTTACCATACAACCGCCACACTGGATAATGAGAGCAAAGTCGTGAAGGTCATCCGTTATTTCCGAAAGCCCGGCCACCACGGTAAAAGTAAGATTCTTTTCGGTAAATTTCAATAGCCAATTTGGGATTTTAAATCTACCAATATCGTCGCAACTCACATGATGGGTGCATGATTCTAAAATAAGCACTTTATCGCCATCCTTTAGCGTTGAAATATAGGAAGTTCCTTCCAAAAACTTATCAAAATTGCCCTTTAATCTGGCAAAAATAACACTAAATCCGGTAAGCGGGATATCCTCTGGAATAAGTTTGGATACCATGCCAAAAACCTGACTATCTGTAACAGCCAATGCGGGTTTTATTCCTAACTTCAGAAAATCTTCAATTTCGGTTTCTTTTACTACCACCGTTATGCAATCATTGTCCAACACATCTCTAATGGCCATATTTTGTGGCAAAATCATTCTCCCATCGGGCGCCTCATTATCTACAGGCGTAATAAGTAAAACTACATCCTTTGGCTTAACTAAGTGGGCAAATAACGACGGTTTTTGGTAGGCCGTCTGGGGTATTGTTCTTTTTATTAATTCAATTAATTCATCAAAATTTGTGGTATTTAAAGTACTAAACTCAATTATTTCGGAAGAAGTAATTGATTGTATAGTACTGGCTGTCAAATCACTGATACTTTCTATATCACTTTTATTGTGAACAATCAGAAACGGGATTTCGTATTCGTTGAATTGCTTGATTAAATTCAGTTCAAACACTTTAAATTGATTATTTACAATCAACAATATGGCGCAGTCAACTTGTTTGATAACCTCCATGGTTTTTTTTACTCTTTTTTCCCCCAATTCTCCCGTGTCATCTATTCCAGCGGTGTCAATTAAAACGGCTGGCCCAATGCCAAATATCTCAACCGACTTTTTAACAGGGTCGGTAGTTGTGCCCGCTTGCTCAGAAACAATTGACAAATCCTGTCCTACCAATAAATTGATGAATGAACTTTTACCATTATTTCGTCTGCCAAAAATACCAATATGTGGTTTAATGTCTTTTCCTTTACTCATATAATTATTGTATTTATGTCCATGCCACAATTTTAAATCATTGTTAAAACAGCACATTATCAAAATAACAAAGTAAATTACAACCGTTATTTTGAGTGTTTAGATTCGCAGACTGTTAATTTGAAAACTAATTTGAAAAACCGCTTCGCAATAAACCTTACACTTAATAGTACAAATCTCTTTCTCCGTCTTTTATTCTGTCTATTTTTTCGAGCACTGATTTTTTAATCTTTTCATCCTCAATAGTTTCTATATTTTTTGCTATAGCCTTCCATCCTTTTATGGCAGTTTGTTCTGGTGCATAATCCTGAATATACTCTGCCATAGTAAGAATTGCGTTGGGAGTACAAAACCGTTTAATAAATCCAGGTACCGAAAATTCCATAAAATGCTCCCCCGTTCTGCCACGGCGATAACAAGACGTACAAAACGATGGCATCATATCTTGGTCAAGCAATTCATCAACAACTTCGTTGAGCGAACGGTCATCATTAATCTTAAATTGTCCTTTGTTGAGGTCAGTATTTTCCTCCAATTTTGAATAGCTGCCAAGTTCAATTTTTGTTCCACCATCTATTTGTGAAACACCATATTGAATAATCTCATTCCTCAATTTTTGTGGCTCGCGGGCAGTCAATATCATTCCAGTATAAGGCACAGCAAGGCGCAAAATGGCTATTAGCTTGGCAAAATCCTCATCCGAAACAAAATACTTATCGCCAAACTCTAACGAAGAGGCATCCTTAATACGTGGAAATGAAATGGTATGTGGCCCTACATTGTAGCACGCTTCTAAGTGGTTGGCATGACGAACCAAACCCATAACCTCAAAGCGCCAGTCGTAAAGACCAAACAAAGCGCCAATTCCCACATCATCTAAACCTGCTTCTTGAGCTCTATCCAATGAAGTTAAACGATAATCATAATCCGATTTTTTACCACTTAAATGGTACGTTTTGTAAGCTTCGCGATGATAAGTTTCCTGAAAAACCTGAAAAGTGCCAATTCCAGACTCTTTTACGATTCGAAAACCATCAACATCCATTGGTGCTGCATTAATATTTATCCTTCTTATCTCTCCATTGCCTATGCGTACACTATAAGCAACTTTCACTGTATGAGCTATATATTCCGGCGTATAGTGTGCATGTTCCCCATAAACCAAAATTAATCTTTTCTGACCATTCTCCTCCAACGCTTCCACTTCGGCTACTATCTCCTGGTCATTAAGCGTTTTCCTTACCGCATCTTTATTTGTGGAACGAAATCCGCAATAAGTACAATTATTGGCACACTTACTACCAACGTATAGCGGTGCAAAAAGAACAATTCTATTGCCGTATATGTTTTTTTTCAATGTTTTTGCACCTTCTTTTATTTCTTCAATCAACTCGGGCTCATCGGCATTAATCAATACGGCAACCTCCTCAAGCGTAAGCCGTTGTTTAGATAGCGATTTTGAAATTATTGCTTTTACCTTTTCTTTTGTCGAAGTCGTTTTATAAATATAATCCCATATTTCATTACTGTCGATAAAAGGAGTCATTGCCTTGTCGGCAATGCTATAGATTTCTGGAGTAAATTTCATTTATTTGTTTTTTTACATCAAAAAGCATTTGGCTCTCGCATGTTTTTTTTGGTAGGATAATAAGACCTTGAACGTATTACAATTTCAATGCAAAGATACTACTTTATCTTTTAATTAGAAATTATTCCGTTTTGAAGCGGCTGATAGCACCATTATTCAGCAACCAACAACTCATAAAATCCAGCATTTAAAAATGACCTCACATAACATATTTGTCTAGTAATTAGTCATTTGCATACCATATTATTTCGAGAGTAACAACCCAATAAGATTAAACATTGCTATACAAATTAAGACCTACTTAATAAGTGACAAAATAACCTTTTTACAATTAAAGAAATTTTTCCGTAATCATTTGTATTATCAAAATGAAATCATTACTTTTGTGCTCAAATTTAAAAACGCAGTTGAATTGATTAAAGCATTCATTAACAGCGATTTTATGTATTTCAAGAAATTATTGGTTCAATATCTCCCTCAAAATTGTAGTTTCATTGAACCACTACATTTAAATAAGTCTGCAAAACACGAAACATCAACCGTTTTTTTTAATATTTTCAAACTAAAACAAAAAATCTATGTGGTTAATTGATTCCTCTATTGGGCGAAAGCTTATTATGAGTATTTCGGGGGTTTTCCTAGTATTATTCCTCATTTTTCACGGCACAATGAATTTCGTTGTGTTGCTTTCGTCTGAATCTTATAATTTAATTTGTGAGTTTCTGGGTGCAAACTGGTATGCACTTGTAGGTACAAAAATACTTGCAATTGGATTTATAGTGCATATTCTTTATGCTTTGTACCTTTCTTTTCAAAACAAAAAAGCACGCGGAGAAGTAAGCTATGCAGTAACAAAAACCCAAAAAAGTGTAGAATGGGCATCGCAAAACATGTTAGTTTTGGGAATTATCATTCTTGGATTTATGGTATTACACCTTTATCAATTTTGGGCAAAAATGCAGTTGGTGGAAATTAATCACAAACTTGGATTTGAAGTTAACGAAGGTTTATTAGCTACAGCAGCCGATGGAGCCTATTGGATTAAGCATTATTTCAGCCAACCGCTTTATTCAATACTTTATATTGTATGGCTGGTAGCGTTGTGGGCTCACTTAACTCATGGTGTATGGAGTGCATTGCATTCATTAGGGCTAAATAACAGTGTTTGGATGCCACGAGTTAAGGTGATTTCAAATATACTTTCAACTATTATTATCCTAATGTTTATATCAATTCCCGTTTATTTTTTGTTGAGATTTCGTCTCTAATAAGTAAATAGTAAATTAGTAAATAGTAAATTTTATTATGGCAAAGAAAATAGAAACTACCGAGGTAGAGGCAACAAAAATAGACGCAAGAATTCCTGCAGGTCCATTGGCCGAAAAATGGAATAATTACAAAGCACACCAAAAACTGGTGAATCCTTCCAACAAACGTCGCCTCGACATTATTGTGGTAGGTACAGGTTTGGCTGGAGCATCTGCAGCGGCTTCGCTTGCAGAACTTGGCTTCAATGTATTAAACTTTTGTATTCAAGATTCTCCACGCCGTGCGCATTCCATTGCTGCACAAGGGGGTATCAATGCAGCAAAAAATTATCAAAATGATGGTGACTCTGTTTACCGTCTTTTCTACGATACTATTAAAGGGGGCGATTACCGTGCTCGCGAAGCCAACGTATATCGTTTGGCCGAGGTGTCTAACGGAATTATCGACCAATGTGTGGCACAAGGTGTTCCTTTTGCCCGCGAATATGGTGGTTTATTGGACAACCGCTCATTTGGTGGAGCTCAAGTTTCACGTACTTTTTATGCTAAAGGTCAAACCGGACAACAATTATTACTGGGAGCTTATTCTGCTTTGAGCCGTCAGGTGGGCAAAGGTGCAGTAAAATTATATTCTCGCTACGAAATGTTGGACGTGGTAGTCATTGAAGGGCGTGCCCGGGGTATTATTGCCCGCAACTTGGTAACTGGAAAAATAGAGCGTTTCTTTGCACATGCAGTAGTTGTAGGATCGGGTGGTTACGGAAATGCATTTTTCCTTTCTACCAATGCCATGACTTCAAATGCATCGGCTGCCGTTCAAATGTATAAAAAAGGTGCTTATATTTCCAATCCTTCGTATTGTCAAATTCACCCAACATGTATTCCGGTACATGGCGAAACGCAATCGAAACTGACTTTGATGTCGGAATCATTGCGTAACGATGGACGTATTTGGACACCAAAAAAGAAGGAAGATGCAGAAGCTATCCGTGCAGGAAAAAAGAAAGCAACTGACTTGACAGAAGACGAACGTGATTATTATTTAGAGCGTCGTTACCCTGCTTTTGGTAACCTTGTACCTCGCGATGTAGCTTCACGTGCAGCCAAAGAGCGTTGCGACGCTGGTTTTGGTGTTGGAAATACAGGTTTGGCGGTTTATCTGGACTTTTCGGCTTCTATCAAACGATTGGGCGAAGATGTAGTGCGCGAACGTTATGGTAATTTATTCCAAATGTACGAAAAAATTGTTGACGAAAATCCATACAATACGCCAATGATGATTTATCCAGCTATTCATTATACAATGGGTGGTGTTTGGGTGGATTATGAACTTCAAACTTCTATTAAAGGACTATTCTGTATTGGTGAAGCCAATTTCTCCGATCATGGAGCCAACCGCTTGGGTGCTTCGGCATTGATGCAAGGTTTGGCCGATGGATATTTTGTTTTGCCATATACCATTCAAAACTATTTGTCCGATCAAATTCAAGTGCCTCGCTTGAGTACCGATTTACCTGAATTTAACGATGCTGAAAAAGCCGTTCATGCAAAAATCGAGAAGATAATGAAGATTCAAGGAACAAAATCTGTTGATTCAATTCATCGCGAATTAGGATTAATTATGTGGGATTTTGTAGGAATGGGTCGCAACAAAGCAGGTTTGGAAACTGCATTGGAAAAAATCAAAGCCGTTCGTCATGAGTTTTGGACCAAAGTATATGTTCCTGGTGTAAGCACTGATTTGAACGTAGAATTGGAAAAAGCATTGCGAGTTGCCGATTTTATAGAAATTGGAGAATTAATTGCACGTGATTCATTGATGCGCGAAGAATCATGTGGTGGTCACTTCCGCGAAGAATACCAAACACCAGATGGTGAAGCACTTCGTAATGACGAAGAATTTTCATTCACCTCTTGCTGGAAGTTCAATGGTGATGGAAATGAGCCAGAATTGCTCAAAGAAGCACTAGAATATGAATTCATTCACCGTCAACAACGTAATTATAAAGCGTAAAAAAAATCCCAATGGAAAAAAGTATAAATATATCGCTAAAAGTTTGGCGTCAAGGCAGTCCAAAAGTAAAAGGTAGTTTTGAAATCTACAAATTGGACAATGTATCTACCGATAATTCTTTCCTCGAAATGTTGGACATTTTGAATGAGAAATTAATCAAAGAACGCAAAGAACCGATTGCATTCGATCACGATTGTCGCGAAGGAATTTGCGGGATGTGTAGCCTGTATATCAATGGTCATCCGCACGGATTGGATGGCGAAACTACAACTTGTCAACTTCACATGCGCCGTTTTCACGATGGTGAAACCATTACTGTAGAGCCTTGGCGCTCGAAAGCATTTCCGGTAATTAAGGATTTGATGGTGGACCGTGGCGCTTTCGACAAAATTATTCAAGCTGGTGGTTACGTTAATGTAAATACTGGTGGCGTTCCTGACGGAAATGCCATACCAATTTCTAAAATCAATGCCGACGAAGCAATGGATGCTGCCTCATGTATTGGTTGTGGTGCTTGTGCCGCTACATGCAAAAACGGATCAGCTATGTTGTTCGTAGCTGCCAAAGTAAGTCAGCTAGCATTATTGCCACAAGGAAAAGTGGAAGGAGCAGCCCGCGCCAAAGCCATGGTAGCCAAAATGGACGAACTTGGATTTGGTAACTGTACAAACACAGGAGCTTGCGAAGCAGAATGCCCAAAAGCAATTTCTATTTCGCACATTGCCCGCTTGAACCGTGAGTTCTTGAGTGCTAAGTTTCAAGATTAACGAATAATCATTTTAATTAAAAGACCGCTTTGAATACTCGAAGCGGTCTTTTTTTTCGATCACATGAAAAGTAGAAATATTTAGACAACAAATTTAAGAAAAAAAAAAATACCTAAAAAACCAATACCAACATTAAAATAAAACGATAATTAGCTGATATAGAGCAAGAATAAAAAACACCAAATTTATTTGCATCAAATACATCAATAAAAAGAGGAGAAATGAAAAAAAAATACATACATTTGTAGAGTTATCTCATTTCTTTGAATAAATACTGAAAGCTAACTGGTTTCTAAATATAATAATATCACTAAAAAACACAGAAGTTATGGAAAAAACACAGGATTTAATTCAGAATTTAATTCAAGAGCACGAGGCAATAAAGTCTGTTCTGGGAATTATTTCAAACATTGTTGATAACTCAAATACTAAAATGGTCTATAGCATAGAAGATATAGAGCTAGCAATTGATTTTGTCAATGAATTTGTAAGTAAAAATCATTACAGTAAAGAAGAAATTTTGTTTCATGAAGCATCGATTAACACCACCGAAGCTGAAAATGAAGTACTCTCGGACTTGATAATTGACCATAAAAATGAAACAGTTATTTTGAGTGAAATTATTGTGGCTTTAGAAAAATGTAAGTCTATAAGCCCAGTTTCGCTAGAAGAAATTACAGAAAACTTGAAAAAGTATGTCAACATGCTTCAAGTTCATCTATCACAGGAAGAAAACTTCATTTTCCCCTTTATCAAAAAAATACTACCCGAAGAATTACAACTTGAACTAATTCGTATGTTTGAGGCAGTAGAAAAAAGAGTGTTTACAAAAACCTCTATATCAGCATATTATGAGATAAAGAATCAATTGAATGAAAAACACATTAAAAAAGAAGAACAAATACTCTTCTAATAGTTCAAATCTAATATGTTTCACATTGCATTAGCACTAAATTAATCATTCGAATTTCATAATATTGATGCTAAATTTAAGACCACTTCTAATTTTGAAGTGGTCTTATTTTGTATTTTCTTAAAAAAAACAGTTTAGAATACCTGTAGAGGTATTCTTAAAAATATGAATGTTCTTATGAAGGATAATTTTTCGACCAAACTAAAAAATTATTGCATATCAAAATTGAAAGCTTAAAAAAACTATTTTCTTTTTTGATAGCAAGTTCTACAAAACTCATGAATTGCACCAGTAATAATTTTAACATGTCCCATAGGTTGCTTTTTGGTAAAGCACAATGGCGATGCAAACTAAATAATATTGGTTTGTGTTGGTTTGGCTAGCAATCCGTTTTCGGCTAGTAGTATGCAAATATCCCAAGCTAAATCCTTATGCTATGATTTTTAATTATCAGAGGATTCAGCAATCCTTTTCCCCGAACCGAAGTAGCAATTTTTGATGTTTTGTAAAACCTGTCCATTTCCATTCGAAAAATAGCCCCCAAATTGAAAGCATTATCTGCAAGCTCTCCAGCACTTATCACTTCCAATACCGATATGGCAACCGCTGCGGCTATTGGGTTACAACCAAAAGTAGAGTCATACTGCCCAGGACGAATCACTTCCATAATTTCGCTGCTTGTTGGCACTGCCGAAACTGGATATACTCAACCGGACAAGGCATTTTCAAAATCAAAATGTCAGGTTGTACACCTTCGTAATCGCAGGTCAACAATTTTCCTGATTCGTGCAATGCATGTTTTCACCTCATCGGCAACAAACAATACATTGTACTTCCGGCAAATATTGAAGCATTGCTAGAAATTACTTCATATACCTCCTATTGGTCTTCGTGGTCCGAAATAATGTTGGAATTAATAATTTTATCATCTATTACAAACCCTACATCGCGAGCAAAAACCTGAATACAATTTTCCCATGTTCACAGTCAAAATACCTGCACATCGTATTTCAGAAGCACTTTATCAAATGCAGTCATCTCTTTGTTTATTGACTCCTCTGTTGGGAAAACTCCACTCACCACAGATTTATAAAACTTTGCATCGTAAACAGCGTATAATGTGGGAATGCTGCCTACGGAACCAGGCTGCCTAGTACAACAGCTTTAAGGTGGAGGTTTGATTTTGTAGGTTAAAATTCACAAAATGCTTTTTGCAAAAGTACAACTTATTAAACCATTTTGAAACACAGTAACGACAAAAATATTTAATTGTTGAATAAATATTCATTTATGGCATTTACTGCAACCCACAAGATGGTCGTTCACCATGCCCGAAGCTTGCATAAAAGCATAGCAAATTGTAGAACCTACAAACTTGAAACCACGTTTCAGTAAATCTTTGCTCATCGCATCCGAAGCTGCAGATTTTGAAGGAATATCGGCGTTGATGTGCGGATAATTAAATTGGGGTTTACCTTCAGTAAATTGCCAAATGTAAGTATTAAACGAGCCAAATTCGGATTGAATTTTTAAAAACTCGCGCGCATTGCCTACAGTAGCTCTAATTTTTAGTTGATTCCGAACGATGGACGCATCTTGCATTAAATATTGAATTTTAGCCTCTTGGTATAACGCAATTTTATGAGCATTAAAAGCGTCAAAAGCTTTCCTAAAATTCTCTCGTTTGTATAACACTATTTTCCAGCTTAACCCTGCCTGAAATGTATCCAGAACAAGAAATTCAAACAATTTAGTGTCGTCATGCAATGGTACACCCCACTCCTCATCATGGTATGTACGCATCAACTCATCATTCCCTGGCCAAGTACAATCAGTCATAATTCACATCATTTTATTTAAATAAACTTCAACCAATCAAACAAAACAACGAATTGTATGTTATATGATTTAAAATATAAATTTGAAAATTTGAATACAGAAAAGCTAAAATTTAAACTTTAAACAATCTAAAAATAACTAAGAGCTGTACACAATAACGGGCACTTAGCAAGTATTTATTGATATAATTTCACTCATATAAACAGAGAATACTGAACGAAAATAACATTCCTAACTTTTTAGATAGTTTCTGTCTTTATTCCTGTTTTTTTTTAAAGGAAATTGATATTTTAAACTTCAACACACTAAATATCAACTATGTTTGACCCTATTGAACTCATTGAAAAGTATTATCCAAAAGAAAGTGATATTCATTACATATTACTAATTCACAGCGAACAAATCAAAAACAAGGCATTAAAAATAGCAAATAACAATCCAGACCTAAAAATAGATACCGAATTTGTTGCTGAAGCAGCCATGCTACATGACATCGGTATTTTTTTGTGTGATGCACCTCGAATTCATTGCCGAGGAGAACATCCTTACATAAAGCATGGTTATTTGGGAGCCGATTTATTGCGAGAAGATGGCCTTCCTCGTCATGCATTGGTTTGCGAGAGGCATACTGGTGTTGGAATAAGTTTAAAGAATATATTAAAAAATAAATTGCCATTACCTCATAGAGACATGATACCCGTTTCGCTCGAAGAAAAATTAATCTGTTATGCCGACAAGTTTTTTTCCAAAACACAACTTACGGAAGAGCATTCAATAGAAAGAATCAAACGAAGCTTACTTCATTTTGGAGAAGCTGAAGTAGCACAATTTGATACTTGGCATAAATTATTTGGGGAGTAATTTTCTATTTGAATTTATGAGAAAACCCTACACTCAATAATTGCTTGTATTGCACTTGAGCCTTGTCACCATTTTTTTCAATTACTGTATTGTCATATCGTGGATTCAGTGAAATTCGAGTTGACATAAACCTATTGATTGTGATATTGCAAACTACTTCCCAATCTATTTCCACTTTTTTATAGTTGGTGTAAAATGATAGTTTCGAGTCAAGCTGTATTTCACGTGAAATTGGCAAAGAAAGAATTGCCTTGAAAGAGCTACCTACTTCACTAAGTACATTTTTACCCAAATCTATACCAAAAAGATTAGGATCTACTTTTAAATCATCATAAATATAAATATACTTATATGCTACAGGTGAAAACATTAACGAAAAGATTTTCTTATATTTATAATCAAAACCAAAACCTATATTCAATCGAATAGGAGTTAAAAAAGAAGCTTTCATTACTGTTGAATTGATACCTTTATAGCTATTGAAAAATTGAGTTGAAAAATCAACCGATCCACTATAAAACCAATTACCACTTGCTTTTATGCCTAGCTTACTGTTTAGTTTGAGCACATCATCATTCGTACTTAATGACCTTAAAGTATCCCCGCTCACCGTATTAAATCCCATACGCCATTCAGCAGAGTTATCCCATTGAATGTTTTTTTTATTGTCATAATTCAGTTTTCCCTGCAAGATTCCCAACACAGACAAATTACTAGTGCCACCTTGATACCAATTACTTGATACTGAATTTTGAGAAAACTGGGCTAATGCACTGGATTTGTGAAACCATGAACTAGGAATTATTTTTTTTAAATTCAGCTTCTTGTCATTTGTGTATGACTCATCTTCGTCAACAAATTTAACTTTATCAAGTCGGTGTTGCGTTATCTTTTGGTTTTTCAGCCTACTCGGATCAGGCAATTCTTCAAAACTAAACGCATACAGATTAGCTGCAGTTCGAGTTATTTCGTCACGTCCATCACGGCGTAAGGTATAAATAAACAGTTCTGGCGACTGTACTTCAAAGAGAGGTAAGTAACTCGACGTTATGGTTTTTGCTTTATATTCAAAATATAAGGTTTGAAAATCTAACTCAGTATTTAAATTAAATTTATAAGGCAACCCCATATATACTAATTCAATAAAAAACGGATTCGCTTTTAACACCAACGAATCGATAGAGACTAATGGAGCGTTTTTCCAAAAATCAATCTCTTGTGGTTCTATATCTTGTTCTTGCAAATTTTTATTAGCTATAAGTAGAGAGTCAAAAGCTTGATTACCTAAAGATTCTTTTAACTCTTTTGATTTCAACTTTCTATTTGACATCCTGGGTGTATTAACGAACTTGGGTGTATTTATTTTCGACAACACGCCTTTTTCAACTTTGCCCTCAAGCAAACTATCTAAGTCAATAATTAAAGGCGACTCATCGTTAATACTACTCACACTATCAACCGAGTACGCTTCATACTGTGAAAATAAATGAGTTACAATGAAGAATAAAACTATTGTTAAAGAAATTCTTAAATTCATATGTTTAAATTTAAATCAAAAAAACCGCAAATTAACTAACAAACTGAAATATAGCTATTCAAAATTAATAAATTTCAAACTCATTAGGTAATGATTTATTTCCTGTTTTGGCTCCCAATTCTTTAATTTTTTCAGCGGTTCGTATAATATTACCTGAGCCATCTTTCATTTTTTTTAAGGCATCATCATAGGCATTAGATGTTCTGTCTATATTGGTTCGTATTTTAACCATATCTTCGGTAAAACCAATAAATTTATCATACAATGCACCACTTAATCTGGCTATTTCTAGGGCATTCTTCGTCTGGTTTTCTTGCTTCCAAATAGAAGAAATAGTCCGCAAAGTAGCCAATAAAGTAGTGGGGCTAACTATTACTATCTTCCTATCCCACGCATACGAAAATATTTCTCCATCGCCTTGCACAGCAACCGAAAACGAAGCTTCTATTGGAACAAACATTAACACAAAATCGGGCGTATTAATATTTTGGGCATTTTGATAATTTTTTTCGCTCAGCAATTTCACATGGGTTCGAAGTGAAGAAATATGGCTTTTTAAATGCTCCACACGATGTTCCTCTTTTTCGGAAGAGACAAAGCGCTCATAAGCAACCAATGAAACTTTAGAGTCAACAATAATATGCTTATTATCAGGCAAATGTATTATCACATCGGGTCGTTGCACAGTGTGGTCAGCACCTTCCACTACCATTTCGCGTTCAAACTCCTGACCAATTGTTAGCCCAGAGCGCTCCAAAACACGTTCTAATATAATTTCACCCCAATTTCCTTGCTTTTTTACGTCGCCCTTCAATGCATTAGTCAAGTTATTTGCCTCTTGGCTTACCCTTGCATTCATTTCAGTAAGCTTAAGAACTTCCTCACGCAGACTGATTCTATCACGCAATTCCTTATCGTAAGTTTCCTCCACTTTCTTTTCAAAAATCTGAATCCGATCTTTTAACGGATTTAAAATATCGCTCAAATTCTTATAATTTGACAAAGAAAATTCGTCACTCCGCTGCTTTAAAATTTTAGAAGCAATGTTTTCAAACTCAGACAGTAGCCTTTTTTGTAAACCTTCCATCTCGTTTTTCTGATGAGCAAGTTTCTCTTCTAAATTATTATTTGAAGATTTTAAAGTAGCAACTTCTATGCCAAGCATACTTGATAATTGATGCTGTGAGGTTAATTGCTGCTGCAAATTCTTAATTTCTTCCATTTTTAAACGAAGAGTTTCAGCAACTACCAATTTCTGCTTGTCAATCTCTGAATAGTTATACACCAATTGTTTCTCACGCTCAATATGTAAATTAATGACATTTGTATGCTTGCGCAAAAACAAAAACCAAGACATCAAAATGCCGATTAGTAGAAAACCAAAATAGACTAAATACTCTTCCATAATGTAATTCGATGAAGCAATTTAAAAATGGGACGATTAAACAGCAGTATTGACATTGGTACATCTGCACAAAAACAAATTAACTAACTGGAATACAACAAATAACTCGCACCTAAAAATATTCAAATATCTGTCAATTGTCATAAAACTCCATTTAACTAAAGCACACAAAGGCAAATATTTATTTAATCAAAAAGAGTAGGATGGTCTTCTTCAAACTTTCGAATAATAGCAATCATTAAAGTTTCCCGAATAAACTTAGATTTATTTTGAACCTTATACTTTATTATATAACGATTTAACGCATTATTTTCCTCTTCGTTTAATGTAAAAAGCTGGCGATGAATTCGCAGTGATTTGCGTTTAGGAAGGATGATTATTTTCTTTTTGGCCATAACTTATTTTAAAACAGCACAAAAATAATATTATAAAAGCAAATAGAACAATTATTGAACAAAAAAACAGTATTTTTGGACAATTATTTATTGCAAAATAAAAATGAAGTAATATATCAACAAATAAACTTCGTAAATTTCGATATTAAATAACTCATGGCAGAGCACAACATATTAGGAAATTTGGGCGAAGAACGTGCTCAAGAATACTTACTATCAAAAGGATACGAAATTTTACATACCAACTGGCGATGTGGAAAATTAGAATTAGATATAGTGGCAAAAAAAGATGATTGGTTGGTAATTGTAGAAGTCAAAACACGATCGACAGAAACTTTTGAGCATCCTGAAGAAGCAATAAACTTAAAAAAAATTCGAAATTTAGTAAATGCTGCTCATCAATATATTTTTCAATTTGATTGGAATGGGTACACACGCTTTGACGTAATATCTGTAATTCCACATGGAAATGAATTTAATCTTGATCATATTGAAGATGCTTTTTTGGCTCCAGTAAACTGACGCCTTACAAATATGACATTTTCAACACCAATTAATACTATATTATAACTATAAAGCATATAATACAGTAAAATAACAAGATGAAAAATAATAAGAAATTATACCTTTAGCTGTTTTTTTGTCTCAACTAGTTTGTGTACTTTTGTATCATGAATAAACAGAAAATTATTTTCACTTTAACGTTTATTTGAGTTTTAACAAAACTATAAAAAATGAGAACATTAGAAAAAAGTATAGCTGAAAAGCTTCTTAAAATTAAAGCAATAAAATTGCAACCAAACAATCCCTTTACATGGGCTTCTGGATGGAACTCACCTATATATTGCGACAATCGAAAAACACTCTCCTACCCTCAAATTCGCAACTATATAAAAATTGAACTGGCACGTTTAATCCTTGAAATGTACCCAGATGTTGAAGTTATTGCAGGCGTAGCCACTGGCGCTATTGCCCAAGGCGCTTTAGTAGCTGACACATTGGGACTGCCTTTTGTGTACGTTCGCTCATCGCCAAAAGATCACGGGTTGGAAAATTTGATTGAAGGTGATTTACGACCAAAACAAAAAGTGGTAGTAATAGAAGACCTCATTTCAACAGGAGGTAGCAGTTTGAAAGCCGTAGAGGCTATACGCAAAGACGGATCAATTGTATTGGGAATGATGGCCATATTTACCTATGGCTTTCCAGTAGCTGAACAAAAATTTAAAACTGCGAAAGTAAAACTCACTACACTATGTGGATATGATGCCATATTAAGCGAAGCACTTTCAACTAATTATATATCGCAAGAAGACATAGAAACACTACAGGAATGGCGTCAAAACCCTTCTACATGGAAAGCTGACATAAATATTTAAGAAAAAAACGGCTTTTGTCTCAAAAATTAAATAGAATGACTAAATTGCAAATTTCAGAATGACTACTTATGAAAGCGAAATAAAAACCATTTCCTCTAATGAAGAAATGGTTTTTGGTGTACTTAGTAACCTCAATAATTTACAAAAATTCGAGCAAAGGATACCACAAACAGACAAAATAAAAGATCTAAAATTCGACTCGGATAGTTGCTCATTTTTGGTGGATGGAATTGGTAAAATTGGTTTTAGAATTACAGAACGTGAACCATTTAAAACTATCAAACTAACTTCGGAGAATGCTCCAGTGCAACTAACAGTATGGGTTCAACTTAAATTTGTGTCAGAAAACGAAACTGCCATGAAACTGACCCTTAAAGCAGATTTACCAGCAATGATTAAAATGATGGTAGATAAAAAGCTAAAAGAAGGAGTGGATATGGTGGCAGAATTACTCACAAAGACATTGAATACAAATACTTAGAAGAAGGTTAAAAAAAATGCTGCAAAAAGGCAAAATAATACAGTAAATATCAAATTAACAGTTTAATCCTGCAATTTGAAAAATACAGTTATTTAGGTCAAACAAAATGATGTATTTTCTGCATGAATTGAAAATTATACTTTCCAAGAGCTTAGTCAAATGGTAAAAGTTGATAGCAATGATTGAAACTAATTTAAGCAATCTGCGAGTTTAAAAAATACGAATATAAAACAATACAAGCTTAACTAACATCTGTAAACCTTAAATCAATTAAGAATTAAACACTAACATAATTCCCATATAGGGTATAGGAGTTGGAATAAAAAATTATGGCAACAAAACTTTGGGAGAAAAACACACCAATAAACGCTAAAATTGAAGCATTTACAATTGGGCTAGACCGTGAAATGGATGTTTTTTTGGCCAAGTACGATGTACTTGGATCTATGGCGCATATACAAATGTTGGAGGCTGTAGGACTACTAGAAAACACCGAATTAGTATTACTTTTAGCTGAATTAAGGCAAATCTATATACTTGCCGAAAATGGCGAATTTACGATTGAGGATGGAGTGGAAGACGTTCATTCTCAAGTAGAAATGTTGCTAACACGAAAGCTTGGCGATATAGGAAAAAAAATACACAGTGGGCGATCGCGCAATGACCAAGTATTAGTTGATTTAAAACTATTTACCCGAGCAGAAATTGAAAAAACAGTTGATGCTGTTACTAATTTATTTGATGTACTTATTGCTCAAAGCAACAAATACAAAGATGTATTACTACCAGGCTACACTCACCTGCAAGTGGCGATGCCATCTTCGTTCGGACTTTGGTTTGGTGCTTATGCCGAAAGCCTAGCCGATGATTTACAATTATTACTTTCTGCATGGAAAATCACCAACAGAAACCCTCTTGGTTCGGCTGCTGGTTACGGGTCATCATTTCCACTCGACCGACAATTAACAACTGATTTGTTGGGGTTCGACACTATGAACTACAATGTAGTGTATGCACAAATGGGGCGTGGAAAAATGGAACGAACTGTAACAAATGCACTTGCAGGTGTAGCTGCTACCGTTTCCAAATTAGCTTTTGATGCCTGCATGTTTACATCTCAAAACTTTGGTTTTATTCGATTACCCGACCAATTTACCACGGGATCAAGCATAATGCCACATAAAAAAAATCCAGATGTATTTGAATTGACACGTGCCAAATGTAACAAAATACAGTCTGTTCCTCAACAAATAAACATGATAACCAACAATTTACCATCTGGTTATTTCCGCGATTTACAAATAATAAAGGAGGTGTTTATCCCTACATTTACTGAACTAACCAACTGCTTGGAAATGACAACGATGATGATGGCCGAAGTTGAAGTAAACACTAAAATACTGACCGATTCGCGATATGACTACCTTTTTAGCGTAGAAGAAGTTAACCGCTTAACCCTGTCTGGTATGCCTTTTAGAGACGCTTATAAGCAAGTAGGAAATAATATTGATACTGGTAATTTCAAACCAAATAAAACGATACAACATACGCATCAAGGAAGCATAGGAAATTTATTTAACCATGAAATTTGCGGCTATAAAGATGACCTAGTATTACAATTTAATTTTGAAAAAGTAAACAATGCTTTAATAAAATTATTGGGATAGATTGTTTCTTACTGAAGAAAAAAGAATCAAAAAACCTGATTGAAAGATATTTCAATCAGGTTTTTCTTTGTAAACAAATGAGAAATTTAAAAGTTAGTTGGTTAAAAAACAAATCAATAAGTAATAAATCAAAGTTGGTAATTATTTCTTGTATTTTTTATAAATCTTCAATCTTTTAGGGCTATTACATATTTTCGAATTTCCAAAAGGTATCAGATATTCACAACCCATATTTAAACATTCTACAAAAAGAAAACCATTTTCAATAATAGAATGTACTTTAGAATTTGTGCATTCGCATTCAACATCAAACCCCTTATAATTAAGCAAATTAGCACAATAAACAATCTTTTTGAACAGTTGGGCATCAACAATAAAATCATCGTTATTTTTCATGTGCAAAAAGAATAAAAGAAAAAATGTATGTTGTAATTATAAAATCCTCACAAATACAGATTATCTATTTTTTGCTTAGGTAGTATTGATTTTATGTACTGCAGTTGTCTCATAATCAACAACATTATTTCTAATTGAATTATCAAAAGTACATGCCTCACCTTGGCAAATCAATTGATAAGGAAATTGATTGTTAGCAAGTTTAGTACATCCTAAAACAGCTAGACTATCAAAATAAATTATAGTTGAGGGCAACAGCATTTTTTCTAAAGATGTACATTTAAAAAATGCTGAGTAACCTATGCGAGTTAGCGAAGTAGGAAGTATAATCGATGATAATACATCATTTGGAATACCATCGTAACAATCATAAAATGAATTCTTTGGCATTTCGTCCGCTGGATACAAAATAGAATAATTACAGGTTCCATTTGCACCATTGTATGCTTTGATAGTGACCCCACTTAAGTCTAATGTAGAAAGTCTTGGTAAAAAATTCCGTATATATTTTACATCTCTTGCATCTATAAGTCCTAAAATGGTGAGATTAGTAACTACTTTATTTTTGTTTTGAGTAAAGATGGTCTGTAAGGTACCAGGTATTTCGACATGAATAGAAATGTCAGTTACTTTTTTTTTCTTCAGAATTCGAATCAACTTCTTTTTAATCAAACGTTTCAATTCCATAAAATATCATTAAATTAGAGATAGCTTTCAATCACAAAATAAACCTTTAATCCGATATTTAAAAATGCTACCACAGATAGTATAGCCAATTAAAAGAGACATTCAAATCTTAATTTCCATAAAACAAACAAACAAATAAACGGCACAGTCCAAAAAAATTAATAAGCTGTATTTATATCTCAATATTAAAGGTTTAGGTTCTGAGAAAGTACACCTCAATTCACTATCACACCATTCGACTGTGCCGCTTTTCTATTAAATGTACCGCCAAAATAAATTGAACACTACTAATTTTAAATTCTGGTACAAAAGTAGAGCTAAATTTTATAATACATCATTATTTAAATGGGACAAATTGCAGACATTTTAAAAATAAAAAAAATATACAGAAATTTTCGAGAATGATTTTATATATTTACAGTGCTTAATACTACAAATAGATATTTTCATTTATCATAATGAAATAAAAGAATAGGGAAACCTATTTCTTAGGAAAAACAAAATACTAAACAAAATCAATTTCATCATCAAACACCTAAATTTCAACTGATTAAAAAAAACTAGTGTAATTTGGACATTATTTATCAGTAATGATACTGTATTAAAACACGACAGCATTTTCCAACATTTATTTATCTGAATATTCAAAATAATACTGAATAAAACAAACAGCAATTTGAGAAATAATTCAAGACTAAAAATAATCAAGATAGCAACTTATGTGACTTTGGCAATACTTCTTTTTGGTGCTAATTACACCATGAGTGCCCAAAACATTATAAGAGGAACTATTGACTTAAGAGAAACAAACATTGTGAAAGATGACATTGTGAAACTTAATGGAGAATGGCAATTTGAATACGGAAATCATCTCACAAGCAATGAGTTGAAAAAAATAAAGAGTGACAAAAAAACATATTTAAAAATTCCATCGTCTTGGACACATATCTCAAAAAAAGGAATCAGTTTACCTGCTTATGGAAACGGTACCTATTGCCTTAAGATAATTTTGGATGAAAAAAATAAAATTAATAATTATGGTTTATATATTGGTAACATAATTTCAGCCTATAAACTGTGGATAAATGATAGCCTAGTAGGGCAAGCAGGAGTTGCGGCTATTGATAGTGTCAAATTCAAACCAATATATCTTCCTCAATCCTATTATTTTTACAGCACTAGTGACACAATAGATATAGTAATCCAGGTAAGTAATTTCTATGATCCAATATACGCTGGTCTTTGGCAAAATATTTACATTGGAGAACGTGGGACTATTGAACACTATAAATGGAAAATCGAATTATTTACAGTGTTCATTTTTTCTACATTTATATTGTTGTTTTTATATCAACTTAGTATAAGTTTTGTTCAAAAAGCAGAAAAATCGCATCTCATTATTCCATTGCTAGCTTTAATTTCGATGATTAAAATGCTACTTGATGGCCCAATATCGATATATAATTTCATACCTAATCTTGACTTTACAATCTACTACCGGCTATGGCTATTTTCTTTTTTTGTTATATACTTGATTGTAAAATTAACTAATAGTATCTACCCAAAAGAAGTAAACAAGAAGATTGATGTTTTTCTTGATTGGCTTTATGGAGTTTTTGCAATATCTTTTCTATTCATTGATATACAAATTATTTTGAGTAACATTATACTATTGGTATATATCAATTTATTATGTTTGGGATATATATTTACAGTGTTAATAAAAGCTGTGCATAGGCGAAGAGATTATTCAATTATCACTTTATTGAGTTTTACGGTTATGGCTATGTTTGTGTTAAACGATTTACTATTTGTTGTTACACAATCAAGTTATGGTTACCTTTCGCACATAGGTGTTATGGTACACATTGTAATTCAATCAATTACGATATCATTAAAATACGCTTTGTCGCATAACAAAGTTATTCAGCTATCAAACGAATTGATGGATGCAAATAGAAATTTGGAAGTTCAAGTTAATATAAGAACTAAAGAACTAAACAGAGCAAACGAGGAATTAGAGAGCGTTAACAAACAAAAAGACTTATTAATTTCCACTATTTCTCATGACTTAATGGGAATGTTTAACACGTTGATAACGTTTTCAAAAAGTTTATATAAAGATAAAACCATAAGTGATAAACAACATATTACAGCTACAAAACTCTATCAAATATCGAATAAGGGATATTATATGCTAGATAATATTTTGGCGTGGGCAAAGTTGCATATAACTTACAAACAAGAAACCAAGACAATTACAAACTTGAACGAACTAATAAACGAGAATATCTATCTGTTGGCCGAACAAATTAAAAATAAATCGTTAATAGCTACAGTAGAAATAAATAATGAATTTCATTTTTATAGTAGTTTCGACAATCTTCATACTATTATCCGAAATCTACTTTCTAATGCAATAAAATTTAGTAATAAAGGAGGACAAATAAAATTTAGAAATAACATTTCAGGAAATTATGTTCAAATAGAAATTTTGGATGAGGGCATAGGAATGTCGCCCGAAATTATGGGTTCAATTTTTCATCCTGATACTAACAAAAGACGTGAGGGAACTGCTGGTGAACGAGGAAATGGTCTAGGTCTTTTTATAGTAAAAGAGCTAATAGAAAGTAATAATGGAAAAATAACTTGCATTAGCAAAACGGATCTTGGTACACAATTCATTATCGAATTTCCTATAAAAACAATTGAATTAAAAAAAAGTTAAAGTTTTAGTCACAAAAAATCCACCAATTTAATTCCTATTCATAAACAAAACAAGTATGATGAAAAAAATTCTTATAATAGACGATGAACCAGATTCTATTGCTGTATTTGAACTTTTGCTTACAAACTATGAAATTATTAGCACCACCAATCCTATAAATAGCATTCAACTAATACTTGAAACTTGCCCTGATTTAATAATTCTAGATTGGGTTATGCCCCAAAAAGAAGGAATAGAGGTGTTACGGGAAATTAAAAAGGTAGCAGAAATTGCTGAAATCCCGATAATACTTGTTTCGGGTATTAGAACTCACTCTACAAATTTGAGTGAAGCCCTAAAGAGTGGCTCAGTGGATTTTATAAAAAAACCATTAGACGCTATTGAGCTAGAAGCTAGAATAATGGCTAGCATTGAAACACACGATAACTTAAAAGAAAATAGGAAACTACAGGAGGTAATTTACAACAATGAGTTAGAAATAGCCAAATCGAAAACCATTTATTATCAAAATGAACTTAGTAAAAGGGAAAGGGAAATGATAGTGTCGGCTATTACTATTTTTCAAAACAGAAAGCTGCTAGGTGTATTGAAAACAGAAATTTTCGACGAATTAACTGATTTAAGTCAGCACCAAAAATCTCAGATTTATAACATATTAGATAGATATGAAAATATTGCAAATTCATTTAATTGGGAGCTTTTTGAACGAAGATTCACAGAGTTAAGTGCTGGTTTTTATATCAATTTAAAATCCGATTATCCCACACTTACCTTTGGAGAGCAACAAATATGTGCATTTTTTAAATTAGGATTAACAATAAAAGAAATATCCATTCTAAACTATTCATCTTATGATGCTGTAAGAAAAGCCGTTCACAGATTAAGAAAAAAACTAAATATTGATGGAAAAATCGATTTGAGTTTATTTCTTCAAGCTTATTAAAATGGGAATTGAATGATAATTTAGGCTACGGCTAAAGTAAAAACACTGACTTTAACGCCTTCAATTTGAAGCAATGCAATAATGCAAGCTTCAAGGGTGGACCCCGTAGTGAGCACATCATCTACTAACAAAATATGTTGCCCTTTGAGTGAGGTTATCTCTGACAATTGAAAAATTCCATCCGTATTTTCGAAACGCTCAAAAACAGTTTTTTTTGTTTGAGTCATATTTTCTTTTACTCGAATTAGAGTAGTTGTATTTTGAGGTATATTCATTACCGATGATAAACCTTTACCTATCAACTCGCTTTGATTATAGCCTCTCTTTTGGTATTTTTTTGGGTGAAGTGGAACTGGGATAATTACATCCACAGATTTAAAATCTGTAGAATCCATTAAATCTGCACCAGCATACATTCCTAAAACCTCACCCACCTCCTTGTTATTTTTATACTTCAATGCATGTAAGGTCTTTTGAAACGATGATCCTTTTTGGAAAAAGAAAAATGCCGTACCTCTATAAATTGTAGCTTTTCCCCAAAATTTCTTTTCAACAGAATTGTCCACCACTAAATGAAAATTCGTTTTGGGAATTTGATATAAACAACTGATACATATACACTTTTCACGTTTCAACAAATTCACACCACATACGATGCATAAATTAGGGAATAGAAGATTAAAAAAGTCATTGAAAGCATTAGTTTTCATAACAGTTAAGTAAGTAAGGGCATTAGATCAAAAAAAATAACTTAGTGCTAAAGGTGATGCTAACTAAAATGAACTATTGGAGCTAAACGAATAGCGCCCAGCCTTTAGGAACAAAAATTAAAAGGCCTACTAAAGCTGAAATTATAGCACAAATAAGTACAGCTCCCGCAGCAATATCCTTAGCCTTACCAGCTAAAGGGTGCATTCCTGGCGATACTAAATCGACCACATTTTCTATGGCAGTATTCATCATTTCCATACCTATTACCAAGGCAAAACAAAGTAAGCAAAGCATCCATTCGGTGGCACTAATTCCAAAAAAAAATCCGCAAACAATCACAAAAATGGCAATTACTAAGTGGATGCGCAAATTGACCTCAGAGCCCACTACTGATTTTATTCCTTGAATGGCATAGCCAAAACTTTCAATTCTTTTCTTCATACTTTCCATAATTAAACACTATTTACATCGAAATTGCAATAACGCAAACCAAATATTATCCAATAAAAAAAATCCATCAAACAACTAGTCTGATGGATTACAATGAAATACAACTAAACTTATATCATTTTATTTTGAAAAACACAACCAAGTTATTCGAATAAACCATATTAAAAACCAATATTAAAACCCACTATAAACCATATTAATTCGCATTGGAGAAGTCGTATTCTTTCCACTTCTAATAACTACAGAGCTCATCAAGAATTCCTGTTTTACAGTTTTTACATTATTACTACTATCAAATGTAACCCTTACTGGCACTAACATCATTTCGTAATTATCATTGATGTTTGTCTTCAATTTAAATTCATTAGCAATCAATTTAGCCAAATCGAAAGTATAATATCTTTCATACAATGATGTGTTGCTGATTAATGAAGCGGTATAGGGAGCAAGAATTGCATAAGTATCGCTTGGTAATTTGCCTTTGCTAAAAAAATTATCAATAGAGTCTTTTTTTATAAGTAACATGTATTTTACAATTGGGCGTGGTAGTAAGCTTGCATCAATTTCGGTGACTTCTACATTGAGTAGAGCGTTATTTAAAACTTGCTTTTTGTTGAGTATTCCGGCATTTATCCTATCTTGCATCCGTTTTAACGGCAATATAAGTTGAGTCTGAATATTGGCAGGGGAAGAAATATGATTAACACTATCAATAAGCAACAATTTATTGTGAATTACTGTTGCGTCTGGGTGAGTAAAACGATTAACTTGTCGCACCTCAGAGTTGGCTGGAAATGTAAGTACATTACTAACCCGCGTTAATGTGTCCTCATCTGGTTTTTTATAATCGTAGTGAAAATAATAATCTAAATCAATTCTCCCCACATTGAGCAAAGTGGATGTTCCAAAATTAGTAGTAATAAACATGCCTTTAAAAAAATTCAGAAACGAAGCTTCAGTTGAAAAAACGCTAGGAGAGGCATTAAAAAAATCGTTTTTAAAAACAGTATCTAATTTGATAGATATATTTGTAGAAGCAGTTGTTTTTGATGCATCAATGGCTGTAACTACTTTACGACCCAATAATTTTTCACGGTTGCAATAAAGAGACAAATCAAGATTGGTTTTATAAGATTTTGAATACTCAAAAATTTCACCATTTAATTGATAAACATTTATCTCCATAGGAGAGTAACTATCTCCAATCCAACTTCTATAATAAATTCTGAGTACTGCTGAGTCTGGTTTTGAATTAGCTGGATATTTGAAATTTATTCCAACAGGCCCTTGTACTTGAGCTAAAATATCAGCTTGGGTAGTACCAAATGTAACGTCGTAAAAACTTCCCAAAAGAAAAGAATCAGGCCTCGAAATTATATGAGGTATAGTAAAATTTTGGGTAGAAACGTGAAAAGTATCTGTACCAATATATATTGAATCGGATATAGGTCTGATTCCAACACCCAAATCAGTTAAATCATCATTACAAGAAAAAACAAACAATGAAATAAGAAGCAGAATAATTGTATAAGATTTCATGTAAAATGAAAAAAAGTGGTTACTTGAAGATTAATTATAACGAAATAAGTCCGCTGATATTATAATGAGAAATAATCCATAACAAAAAAGTTAAATCAAGCTATCGTAAAATTGCACATAAGCATCGGCATAATCTTCGATGGACTGATAGGGTAAAAATTTAGTCTTCTTTGTAGCAACATATTTCAACACGTCCTCGTTTACTTGTGGACTAGATTGAATAACACCATCGGAGTAATCAATTGCAAGTTTTGTGAGAGCCACAAAATCAATGACTTTATCTTTTACTTGAGTCACATGCTTTTTCTCGATACCTTCTAACATCAATCTTTCGGCAAATAAATTACGGAAAGGCTTTTGAAAATCGTCATTGAAAACAGAGTAAACCACTTTTGAATGTTTGAAAAATGGATCATCGTTGAAAGCTTTTTTGATATATAATGGAGCAAGAGCGGTCATCCAACCTTGGCAATGAATAATATCAGGAGTCCAACGCAGCTTTTTCACAGTTTCCATTACCCCACGTACAAAAAAGATTGTACGCTCATCATTGTCTTCATATTCATCTCCAGCTTCATCTGCAATAGTGTTTTTACGATGAAAATAGTCGTCGTTATCTATAAAGTAAACTTGCATACGAGCAGCTTGAATGGATGCTACTTTAATGATTAATGGGTGGTCGGTGTCGTCAATAATCAAATTCATTCCAGACAAACGTATCACTTCATGCAATTGATTTCTACGTTCGTTAACGGCGCCAAACTTTGGCATAAAAGTACGCGTTTCGCGGCCTCGGTCTTGAACCGCTTGTGGGAGATACCTCCCCATATTTGCAATCTCAGATTCTGGTAAATAAGGAAAAATTTCTTGAGAAATATACAAAACTTTTGTAACTTTTTTCATGTTCTAAGTAATCCGATGGCTTGTGAGATATTTTCGGTATGCAAAGATATATAAAAAAAATCGGATATAAACAAGAGCTAATGCCGTAATAGTTAAGTGAACTTACTATATAATGGACTTTCTAAAAAAACACATTTGCCAAATAACTAATTAATCAACTAATAATTAGATTATTACAAAAAAGCGAATCATACAAGAAGACTTTTAAGTGATTTCCTATTTATAATAGTTTAACCATGTACATTTGTATCAATAGCTCCTTAAAATTTACAATTGCTACAGAAATGATTTTTCACTTTATGATTTTTGGGAAACGATACAACTGCTAGTTTTTTGTTTATATAGCATAAAAATACAGCTATTCTAAATAAGTTTTACTACTTTTGCAGGCGTTTTTTGTTCTAAAGAAACAATGAATGATCTGTTTTAACTCAATACTTGGCAATGAAAATTTTTGAATCAATAAATGAATTTCAAACTGAAATTGAATCACTTAAAGCAAATGGCAAAACCATTGGGTTTGTTCCTACAATGGGTGCTTTGCACGAAGGACATCTAGCCTTGGTTAAGCAATCAGTTTCAGAAAATGATTGTTGCATAGTAAGCATTTTTGTAAACCCAACTCAATTTAACAGCCTGAGTGATTTAGAAAAGTACCCTCGCGACTTCAATAAAGATGTAAAGCTTTTAAAATCAGAAAAATGCGATATTATTTTTGCACCAAAAGCAGAAGATATGTACAATATCAACGAATTGAAAAATCGTTTTGATTTCGATTTTGGAGGTCTTGATACAGTTATGGAAGGTCAATTTCGCCCTGGTCATTTTAATGGAGTGGTTCAAATAGTGAGTAAACTTTTTAAATTGGTACAGCCAACTAAGGCATATTTTGGCGAAAAAGATTTTCAGCAACTTTCCATTATTCATCAAATGGTAAAAGTGCTGGATTTTAATATCGAAATAGTTGACTGCCCTATTGTGCGCGAAGACTCCGGGCTGGCAATGAGCAGCAGAAACGAACGATTAACAACGGAACAACGTGCGCAAGCTGCCGAAATTTCAAAAACACTGTTAGAAAGTTGTAGCTTGGCTTCTCACCTTTCGCCATGCGAACTCACAACCAAGGTGATTGATAACATAAATTCGGTTGATGGTTTAGTGGTTGAGTATTTTGATATAGTAGATGTAAAAACCCTGCAAACTGTAAACTCTTGGATAAACCCTGCCGTAGGGTGCATAGCTGTTTTTTGTGGGGAGGTAAGATTAATTGACAATATAAGGTATTAGTTTTAAGGCAGATTATTCAAAAAACACTCCTTAAACGCTTGCTTATAAAAAAAACAAACATTATGTTGATACACATTGTAAAATCAAAGATTCATAGGGTAACTGTTACAGAGGCCAATTTGAATTATATAGGTAGCATTACCATTGACCAAGATTTGATGGATGCGGCAAATATTATTGCTAACGAAAAAGTTAGTATTGTAAATAATAATAATGGCGAACGATTTGAAACTTATGTTATTCCGGGTCAAAGAAGCACTGGTATAATCTGTTTGAATGGAGCTGCCGCTAGAAAAGTACAGCCAGGAGATGTGGTTATTATAATGGCATTTGCTATGATGGAAATGGAAGAGGCTAGAACATTTAAGCCTGCTTTAGTTTTTCCCGATACAGCCACAAATAAAATCGTATAAAGCGGTTTGATAGTTTAAAGATTTGAAAATCATGAAAGTAGTTATAATAAAATACAATGCTGGTAATATACGATCTGTACTTTTTGCACTGGAGCGAATTGGAGTGAATGCCATTGTAACTGATGATTACGATGAAATTCGCTTGGCAGACAGGGTAATCTTTCCAGGTGTAGGAGAAGCATCTTCGGCCATGAAATACTTGAAAGACAAAGGATTGGACAAACTAATTTGTTCGCTTACTCAACCCGTATTGGGCATTTGCCTCGGCATGCAACTAATGTGCGCTCACTCCGAAGAAAATGACACTCAGTGTTTTGGAATTTTTAATCAAACGGTAAAACGATTTCCAGAGGCGGAATTTAAAATTCCACAAATTGGCTGGAATAATATTTCGAACCTAAAATCGCATCTTTTTAAGGGTGTAGATGAAAATTCGTATATGTATTTTGTACACGGTTATTATATAGAAGCTTGCTCAGATTCGATTTCTACAACAAATTACATCAAAAACTATAGCTCAGCACTGCAGAAAGATAATTTTTTTGCAGTACAATTTCATCCTGAAAAATCGGGAGAAGTAGGACAAAAGATTCTGGAGAACTTTATAAAAGGGTCATTTTAACAAGATGCAAAAACATGTGTAAATATCAAAAAACACTCAATTCATTTACGAAAAAACAAACCACAGAAAGTCATTAAAGTTACTACTTTCTGACTTAAGACTCCAAAAAATGACTTTTGACATACAGCATTCCGACCCAAAAAGCAACGCCCGTGCAGGCAAAATAACAACAGACCATGGCGTAATAGAAACGCCAATTTTTATGCCCGTAGGAACAGTAGCTTCCGTAAAAGCTGTTCATTTTCATGAGTTAAAAGAGGATATTAAGGCTCAAATTATACTTGGGAATACTTACCATTTATATTTACGGCCAGGCTTGCAGACTTTAGAGGGTGCAGGAGGCTTACATAAATTTAACGGCTGGGATAAACCAATCCTGACAGACAGCGGTGGTTTTCAGGTATTTTCACTCTCCGAAAACCGTAAACTAAAGGAAGAGGGAGCCACTTTTCGCTCACATATAGATGGTAGCAAACATCTATTTACACCCGAAAACGTGGTAGAAATTCAACGAATTATTGGAGCAGACATAATAATGGCGTTTGATGAATGTACCCCAGGTACTGCCGACTTTGGTTATGCTAAAAAATCAATGGAAATGACACATCGTTGGCTGGATAGAGGCTTAAAGCATTTTGATAGTACATGGCCTATATATGGACACTCACAATCCTATTTTCCCATTGTTCAGGGCTGTGTATATCCAGAATTACGACGTGAATCTGCAAAATTCATTGCGGATCAAAACCGCGAAGGCAATGCAATTGGAGGGCTGGCTGTAGGCGAACCAACAGAAAAAATGTATGAAATGATTGAGGTAGTAAATGAGATACTACCTAAAGAAAAACCTCGTTATTTGATGGGAGTAGGTACGCCTCAAAATATTCTGGAAGGTATTGAGCGTGGCATAGATATGTTTGACTGCGTAATGCCTACTCGAAACGGTCGCAATGGAATGCTTTTTACGTCGCAAGGCATTATGAATATGAAAAACGAAAGGTGGAAAAACGATTTTTCGCCACTTGATGAATTTGGCACTTCGTATGTTGATAGAGTTTATTCAAAAGCTTACCTGCGTCACCTTTTCATCAGCAAAGAGCTACTAGCCATGCAAATAGCATCTATTCATAACCTTGCATTTTATTTATGGTTGGTGGGCGAAGCAAGAAAACATATACAATTAGGTGATTTTTCGATATGGAAAAATGGAATGGTTGAGCAAGTAACTAGGCGGCTTTAAAAAATGTTTAGCGTTCTGAGTTTCGTGTTTCGTGTTGCTTAGATTTCATCCGCTTTTTTCAGCGGTTTGATGTGTTCTCATTTTGGTTGTCGCATTCAAATTTTCTTAATTAAATACTAGAAAGCTAAATATAATAAATGAAATTGAATTATAGAAAATTTGGATTAAAACGGATTGACACATACATAATGATGAAGTTTCTAGGGACCTATTTCTTCTCCCTTGCACTCATTTTGAGTATTGCTGTAGTATTTGACTTAACTGAGAAACTTGACAATTTTTTTGAAAATAAGGCTCCAATAAAAGCTATAGTTTTTGACTATTATGTAAATTTCATTCCTTTTTATATGAATATGTTCAGCCCGCTGTTCACATTTATATCCGTTATTTTCTTTACATCAAAAATGGCAACAAACACTGAAATCATTGCCATATTATCGAGTGGTGTGAGTTTTCGACGCTTGATGTTGCCCTATTTTCTTTCGGCATCTGTGATAGCAATCATTTCTTTTGGAATTGGTAGTTTCGTAATCCCCCCAGCCAATGAAAAAATGCTTATTTTTGAGGATAAATATATCCGTAAATTCAAAACTGATAATGCACGAAATGTTCAAATGGAAGTTGAGAAAGGGGTAATTATGTATATCGAACGTTACGAAATTACAAATAATACAGGCTACAGATTTTCATTAGAAAAATTTGATGGAAAAAAGCTTGTTTCACGTCTTACTGCCGAAACAATTTCTTGGGATTCGGCCTATAGTTGGAAAATCACTGATTATTTACAGCGTGATTTTAATGGTATGCAGGAAAGCATTACTAAAGGAACTAGCAAGGATACTACCATTATGGTGCAGCCCGAAGAGTTTTTTATAAGTTCAAAAGAAGCGGGTCAAATGGATCTTATTCAATTACGAAACTATTTAATTAAACAAAAAAACCGTGGGGTTGGAAACATTCAAGCATTTGAAGATGAGTATTATAAAAGATATTCCATGCCACTAGCTGCATTTATAATGGCATTGATGGGGGTTTCGCTTTCGTCAAGAAAAGTTCGAGGCGGCATTGGGCTTCACCTTGGTGTAGGTCTTGCTCTTAGCTCAATGTACATTTTATTTATCACCATGTCCACAACTTTATCTGTCAATGGCACTATGTCGGCATTTGCAGCAGTTTGGCTCCCCAATTTAGTCTTCCTTTTGATTGGGATGTATTTGTACAAAATTGCACCAAAATAACCGAGCTTATCAATTAAAAGTTTTCTTTTTTCTCAATAATATATTCAGGTCGATCTTTTATTTCATCGAAAAGAATTCCAATATATTGCCCAAGAACACCCACTGTAAGCAACTGAACTCCACCAAAAAACACGATTAAAATAATAATTGAACTCCAACCAGTAAGGGCATGTGAAAAACCTACAATTTTTCCTACCAAAGCCCATAATGCATAAAATATACCTATTAGTACGGTAACAAAACCTAAACCTGTGGCTATTTTCAATGGTTTTTGGGAGAAATAAAGCATTGCCGTTGTTGCAAAATGTAACATTTTGCGAATAGGATATTTAGTTTCACCTGCAAAACGAGCATCACGACGATACATATAAGGGACTTGCTTAAAACCAATCCAACTAATAATGCCACGAATGTATTTACCTTTCTCCCTGAATCTTTTAAATTCTGTGATTACGAGCCTGTCAATCAGCCTAAAATCACCAGTATCCAATGGAATACTCACTTCCGACAGATAATTCATCGACCTATAAAACACACGCGCTGTTAGTTTTTTCATAAAACTTTCGCCATTTCGTTTCTCTCTTACGCAATAAACCACATTAGCTTGCTCTTTTTTAAGCGTTTCTATCAATTGTGGAATAATTTCGGGCGGATCCTGTAAATCGGCATCAATTATAACCGCAAAATCACTTGTGCAGCAATGTATTCCTGCAGTAACAGCGGGTTGATGCCCAAAATTTCTAGAAAAATGTAGAATTTTCACCCGAATATCATTAGTCGCAATTTTACTAACTATTTCTGCTGTTCTATCTGTACTTCCGTCGTTGACAAATATTATTTCTGATTGAAAATCGTTCATTTGGTTAAGCACTTTTTTTAACCTGCTATAAGATTCAGAAATGACTGCTTCCTCATTGTAACAAGGCACAATAATGCTAAGAGTTTCCATGATATTGATATTTATTATGCTTACTTAATTTCTGCCAATGACAGAATTTTAATAGTTTCAAAAAAGAGCTTTTCCATTTAATCTGGAAAAGCTCTTTATTATAATTGTAGGGTATCAATTTACGGTATTTAAAAACCCTAATTATTTTTGACCTTATCTTTCAGAATATTGTTTTTGGTAATAATTTTGATAAGCGCCATTGGTTATATTATCCATCCATGTTTGATTTTGAAGATACCAATCAACCGTTTTTTCCAACCCTTCTTCGAACTGTAGAGATGGTTTCCAACCGAGCTCACGTTGTAATTTTGAAGAATCAATGGCGTAACGTAAATCATGACCGGCACGGTCTTTCACATAAGTGATCAATTTGGCCGACTCACCGGGCTCTCGACTTAATTTACGATCCATTATTTCGCACAATTTATGAATCAAGTCAATATTTGTCCATTCATTATTTCCACCAATATTGTAAGTTTCTCCTACATGACCAGTATGAAAAATTGTATCGATAGCACGGGCGTGGTCATTAACCCACAACCAGTCACGCACATTTTCGCCTTTACCATAAATGGGAATAGGCCGATTGTTCTTGATATTGTTAATAGAAAGGGGGATTAATTTTTCAGGAAAATGATTGGCACCATAATTATTAGAACAATTAGAAATAACTACTGGCAAACCGTAAGTGTGATAATATGCACGAACAAAATGGTCGGAACTAGCTTTTGCTGCAGAATATGGGCTGCGTGGATCGTAAGCCGTTTCTTCGGTAAATAAACCCTCCTCACCCAACGAACCATATACTTCATCGGTAGAAATATGATAAAAACGTTTGTCTTCCATGTTACCCTTCCATGCATTTTTGGCTGCATTTAGCAAATTGGCTGTTCCAAAAACATTCGTGCGAATAAAAGCAAACGGATCTGTAATAGAACGGTCAACATGAGATTCAGCAGCCAAATGCACTACACCATCAAATTGGTTATTGGCAAATAAATCGATAATAAATTGCTCATCTGTAATATCCCCTTTTACAAATCGATAATTAGGGGCATCAACTACATCGAGTAAATTTTCTAAATTACCTGCATAAGTCAAAGCATCCAAATTGACAATATTATAATCAGGATATTTTGTAACAAATAATCGTACAACGTGAGAACCTATAAAGCCAGCACCACCAGTTATTAGAATCGTTTTTTTCATGTTTTATATTATTTTATCAAAATGGAAAAAATTGAAAATGAGATTTTATATTGAAAAAAATTGTTTATTTTTTGAACGAAATTACTGCAAAGATACATAGATTTTTTAGGCTTAACAAGTTGTTGAAAACTTTTAGCAAAAATATAATATCTTTTCGTCGCTTTCCAGTACTTTTGCAGCGTGGAAAAAATATATCAACATATAGAAAAACTGTTAGCCAAACATGATTATGTGGTGGTGCCCAACTTGGGTGGGTTTGTAGTTCAAACGCAATCAGCAAAGCTTTTAATTGATCGTATAACTCCACCTTTATCTATAGTTGGTTTTAATCCATTAATGCATTATTCCGATGGGTTACTAGCAATAGAAATAGCTAGGAATGAGGGAATAAGCTACAGGGAGGCCTCTGAATTTATTGACAAGGAAATTGAAAAATTAAAATCAAAAATTGGGCAATCTAAGAAAATTGAGTTTGGAAATTTAGGTTTTTTTGAGCAGAATCAAGGTGAGGGTATCCTTTTTTCACCTAAATCAAGTTCTGATTTTTTACCATTAAATATTGGAATATCCGAAATTTACTATACTGAGGTTACAAACAAAAAGACAAAAGACCCTAAAACAATTACACTTAAATTGCCATCAAAGCAAACATTTAGGTATGGCGCAGCGGCTGTTTTAGTTTTTGGATTACTATTTGTTTCTCCGCGAGTAAATGATATGCACAAGTCAAATCAAGCAGATTTTTCAACGTTACTTCCAATTGTATTACCAGAAAATATGCCAGTTATAGATTCTACAGCAATAAATATGGACTCTTTGTCTGCTGAGAATTTAACACCCTACGATTCTGTAAAATTTCATGTTGTAGTGGCAAGTTTACCAACCCAACTTTCGGCTGAAAATTACTGTAAAACTCTTGAAAAAGAAAATTTCGTTCACGCTCACGTTTTGCCTCCAGCAAAAAAATACCGAGTTGCAATTAAGTCATTTTCAAACCGTGAAACTGCTATAGAATTTATGGAAAATCTCAGACTATCTAGCTCTCAATTTGTAACAGCATGGGTACTTTGTGATAAATAAGCACAAGGCCTTGTTGATTCGAATTAAATTACTACCTTTGCAACCGCTTTTCGAGAAAAAGCATTAGGTATAATCATTGATTGCAACGTCATGGACGTAAGGGATATGCTTATTATCATATCGTTATCGCTGACAGCAGAGCGCCACGTGATGGCAAATTTATCGAACGTATTGGATCGTATAACCCAAACACCAATCCTGCAACTATCGATTTAAAATTCGAGAAAGCATTGCATTGGTTACAAACAGGTGCACAACCAACAGACACAACTCGTAATATTCTTTCGTCAGAAGGAGTTTTAATGAAAAAACACTTACTTGAAGGAGTTCAAAAAGGTGCGTTTGACACATTAGAAGCCGACAAAAGATTTGCAGCTTGGAAAGCAAGCAAGGAATTGAATGTAGTAAAAACAAAAGAGCAAATTTCTGCAGATAAACAAGCAGATGCTAAAACACGTTTTGCTGCCGAAATAGAAGTGAACAAAGCAAAAGCAGCTGAGGTGGCTAAGAAAAAAGCTGATGCAATTATAGCCGCAAATCCAGTTGTAGAAGTAGAAGCACCAACTGAAACTTCAATAGATGAGGTTGTAGCTGAATAAATTTATTAGATTTATACATTTAACTCAAAACCCGAAAGAAATCTCGGGTTTTGTTTTTTTATAAAAAAAAATAGAAACTGTAGTTTTATCGAAAATTAGAGAGATAATAGACAATTTTTAGATTATTTGACCGTTTTTGCTAAAGTAACAAATTACACCTCATTCTAATTGAAATTTTGCAACTAAAATAGCATACAGTTAACAACTCCAAATAAAAAACACAGATTTCTTATAATTGGCAAAAACAGTAAATAAATTTCGCAGATACTGAAATAAATATTCAAAACGAATCATTCCAAAAAGCGAATAGTCAAACACAGATAACTTGAAATTAACCATTCAAATCAATAGACAAAAGAAGGAAACATGAAAAGAATCACTTTTACACTTCTCACCTTACTGATATTATGCAGTTTAGCCAGTCAAGATTTAAGCAAGTTAAATCAAAAACAAATTGAAGCTTACAAAAAATACTCTGCTGGCAGTTCAATTTCACCAACTACAAGCAACCCACAAGACGGAACTAATGAGGATAGAACTCTCACCAAAGAAGATGCACAAAAACCAGATGCTGAAGACAAACAAATAACCAAAACGACTACAACCACTACTACATTACAAAACGTAAAGAAACCGAAGGTAAAAGAAAAAAGAAAAAGAAACGACCCAGACTATCTGAACCAAGAGTTAGAAGATGAAAGTAATGAATTTACAACTACCACTATAGTAACTACAACTGTAGAAAAGGGTGATTCCAAGAAACCATTAATTTTCGGGTCACATCTTTTTAAGAAAACGAATCTCACATTTGAACCAAAGTTAAACTTAGCTACTCCTACGAACTATATATTAGGCACTTACGACGAAATGCTTATAGACATTTCAGGACTGTATGAGGCTACATATAAACTAAAAGTATCTCCAGACGGCACAATAAGAATACCAAATGTAGGGCCGATAAAAGTTAGTGGCATGACAATTGAAAATGCTACAAGAATTATCCGTAACGATGTATCAAGAATTTATTCTGGTATTTCCACTGGCGATACACATCTAAATGTAACACTTGGGAATATAAGAAGTATCCGTGTGTCAGTTGTTGGTGATGCCGTTCGCCCAGGATCATACACCCTCCCCTCACTCGCCACTGCTTTCAATGCACTCTATGCATGCGGTGGCCCCGATAGCATCGGCTCCATGCGTGAAATAAAAGTGGTTCGTAACAATAAAGTGGTTGCTAATTTAGATGTTTACCGTTTTCTAATGGATGGCGTTTTGTCAAATAATATAACTTTACAGGATGGCGATGTCATTAAAATAGAACCCTTTAGGATACGCACCTTTATCAATGGAGCAGTAAAACGCAATGGGATTTTTGAAGCAATTAAGGGCGAAACATTAAAGAACTTAATAAACTACGCTGGGGGATACGCTGACAAAGCTTTTAGTTCAACAATAACAGTTTTTAGACTAACTAGCAAGGGCAGAACCGTTTTTGATGTTTCAGAAAATAATTTAGCCTCCTTTGCACTTCAATCGGGTGATTCATGTGTAGTATCTTTTACAACTAATAAATATGACAATAGAGTTGACATCAATGGCTCTGTAAATCGCCCAGGTGCGTATGCATTTGTTTCTGGCCTTACATTGACGCAACTTATAGCCAAAGCAGATGGGTTGAAAGAAGATGCCTATTTGAATATGGCCTATATAACGCGAAAAAAAGACAATCAAATTCCCAAAATAGTCAGTTTTAATTTAGGCAAAATACTTAATGGCTCTATATCAGATATCATTTTACAAAAGGATGACTCTGTAACAATCAGCAGTTTATTTGATTTCAAAGAAGAACAATTCGTAACTATTCTAGGGGCAGTAAAAGAGCCAGGTGAATTTCCACTCCTTGAAAACACATCACTGAAAGATTTAATATTCCAGGCAAAAGGATTTTTAGAAATAGCCTCTACAGACTCGGTAGAGCTAGTTCGGGTTATAAAAGATCAAAACATTTTGCGCAACACAAATAATAAAACCACCGTACAAAAGTTTGCAATGGATAAAGATCTTAACTTTATAAATGGGTCGAATGACATTTTACTGGAAAATGAAGATCAAATTATAGTGCGTTCTATTTCTGGTTTTGAGGGCATTAGAATGGTAAGCGTGGAAGGTGAGGTTATGATGCCTGGTAGCTATAATATTACAAACAAAGCCGAAAAAATATCCGATATTATAAAAAGGGCGGGCGGATTTACGAGATACGCTTATCCACTAGGGGCGTTTCTATTGCGAAGTGAAAAAGTAACTGGCGTAGAACAGAAATTACAACGCATTATTTCTGAAAATGCTAAAAAACAAATTCAGAGCAAAAGTGATAATTCTATGGATTTGTCGCTTATAAAAGCAACGGGCGGAGTGGCTGCTATGCAACAAGGTTATCCAAGCGTTGACTCTATTCAAAGCAAGATGTCTGGGACTAAAGTGGTAGGTGAAATTTTCAAATCAGAAGGAGTTGTTGGAATTAATCTAAAAGAAATTATGGATAATCCTGGCAGTAAATATGATCTTAACTTAGAGGCGGACGACGTTCTTTTTATACCGAGGCAATTGCAAACAATTCGAGTTATTGGAGAGGTTTTATTCCCAACATTTGTTCGCTATGATAAGAATATGAGTTTCAGAGACTATGTGAGTAATGCTGGTGGTTTTTCTGATAGAGCCCAAAAAAGTAGTTCATTTGTTCTTTATGCAAATGGAACTGCAAAAAGCACAAGTAACTTTTTAGGGATAAAAATTTATCCAAAAATTAGACCTGGAGCACGAATTATTGTTCCCGAAGAACCAGCAGACATAAAAAATAGGTTGTCTCCAGTTGAAACTGTTTCAATTTTAAGTTCCATAATGACAGTAGCTACGCTTGTATATTCAATTATCAATAAATAAAGATATGACTGAAAGAAATACTGACTCTTATGATGAGAAAATTCTAACAAAGGAATTATTACAAAAACTGAAAGACTGGTGGAAATTTCTCTTAAGTAGATGGATTATCATACTTGTTTTTGGTTTAAGTGGTGGTCTATTGGGTTTAGTTATCTCACTATTAAGCAAGCCGAAATATACTGCTCACTTATCATTTTCATTAATAGAAAAAAGCAGTGGAGGCGGCTTAGCCGACCTTGCGTCTTCATTTGGGTTTAGTGGTTTAGGTGGAAGTTCTAATGGCGCCTTTAGTGGTGACAATTTACTAGAAATCATTCAATCTAGATATGCAATAGAACAAACTTTGCTAACCACAGTTGATTATTATGGAGTAAAACAGAACTTAGTGGAAGTTTACATCAACTCCAACGAATTGAGAAAAGAATGGAAAAAGGACACAAAAAAACCAGAATTGCAGAATCTTAAGTTTCCAATAAATGAAAATCGAGCTAATTTTTCCAGAACTCAAGATAGCGTTTTGAATTGTATTTATAGAGAGATAACTGAGTCCCAATCATTAAAGGTAGTAAGAAAAAATAAAAAAATAGAAATTGTAAATATTGACTTTACAAGTAAGGATGAATTATTTTCAAAACTTTTTACAGAGAAGTTAATGGAGCAAACTTATCTGTTTTACAAAGAAACTAGAACATCTCAAAGTAGATCTAATATAAACATGATGCAACATACTGCCGATTCTATAAAAAATTTATACGAATCTGCATTGTTTAAAAGTGCAGGTTATTCACCAGTAAACATCAATCCAGCATTACAATACGCAGCTGTTCCTAAAATAAAACAGGAAAATAATGCACAACTATATGCTACCGTTTATGCTGAAGTTCTTAAAAATCTTGAAACACTAAAGCTTGATTTGGCCAGAGAAACACCTTTGGTTCAAATTATTGACACACCACGATTACCATTAAAGAAAGATAAACTCGGAAAAATTAAAGCAATAGCTATAGGTGGAATACTAGGTGTTTTTTTGATAATTTCATTTCTAATCGGAAAAAAATACTTAAAGGAGATAACTGAATTTTGAGTTGAAATCCAAATTTAAGATTAATCAAATTTACTGTTTAGTATATTCTGTTTTTAGTGTCTAAATTAAAATACGGCAGCTATTTCATTCGTCTTTTTTACCATAAAAACACAAACCAAAATGGATAATATAGTAAACATAGCACTTCAAATTCTACCCAATTCTAACACCATACATCCTTACACACTTGTGGATAAAGCCATTGAAGTCATCGCAGCTTCGGGTCTCAGATACAAGGTTACTCCTTTTGAAACTGTTATGGAAGGAAACTACGATGAAATAATGATGGTAGTGAAACAAGCGCAAGAAGCTTGCTATGAAGCGGGTGCAGACAGCTTGATGACTTACATTAAAATTCAGACTTCCAGAGGAGATGTCAGCATTGATGACAAAATGCATAAATACGAATAGGGGCTAGGTTGGACAATTTTGCTATTCGGCAAATTGACAAAAGCGACTAGTGCCACTAAAAAAAGATCTAAATTTAGACGATACCTGTGATTAACGTTTCGATTGTAATTTATAAACAAAGTTTTGAAGAAATTGCATCATTGGTGGCGATACTACTAAAATCAGATGTTATTTCACAGCTGTACTTGATTGACAATTCACCAATAGAAGAATTTCAATTTAGAACTTTAGGAGTATCCTATCATTTCAACAACAAAAACATAGGTTATGGATCGGCGCACAACATAGCCATCCGAAAAACGATTGACCAAAATACTCCATACCATTTGGTTGTAAACCCCGATATTACTTTTCAACCCACAATTTTAGCCGAAATTGAAAGTTTTATGAATAATAATTCAGATATTGGATTATTAATGCCAAAAGTTATCTATCCATCAGGGGAAATTCAGTATCTTTGCAAGCTAATACCCACACCTTTCGATTTGATTTTTAGACGTTTCCTTCCAAAAAGTTGGACAAAGAAACGCACAGCAAAATTTGAGTTGCATACAACCGGGTATAATAGAATAATGGATGTACCTTATCTTTCGGGGTGTTTTATGTTTTTAAGAACAGAAGCTTTAAAGCATGTGGGAATGTTTGATGAGCGTTTTTTTATGTATCCCGAAGACATAGATTTATCAAGAAGGATTCACAGAGAATTCAGAACAGTATTTTATCCTGGAGTAGAAATCGTTCATCATCATGCACATGGCTCATATTTAAATTTTAAATTGCTTATCATACACATTAGCAATATGATAAAATATTTTAATAAATGGGGTTGGATATTTGATAGCGAAAGAAAAATTGTAAATCGTAAAATCTTAAAGAAGTTATAAACTCTGGATTTACACGTAAAACAAAGTAGAATTCATGAAAGTAGGGACTGCAAAATAATGCTTGCCGTTAATTTGGCTGAACTATATTGCACTTAAACAAGTCAATTAAAACGTGCAATTAGAAGAAGTATTGACAGATTTCCAACTAATTTTATGTTTAAACTAAAATAATGAAGTTAACCATCTGCTAAACAGCGGCGTATGCCAATTTGGCTCATCCCCGAAATTATATCATCAAAATAAATAAGTGACTTTTAGTCAAAAATAATACTAATATAAAATTCCCCTTTGGGGGCTAGGGTTTTATGAATTTCAGCTTTATACAAATTACAAGTGCTTTTATGGTGCTTTTTGCCATTATTGACATTTTGGGTTCTATACCTATTATTCTCAATATAAAGCGCAAAGGTAAAAGTGTTCACGCAGAAAAAGCAAGCGCGGTGGCATTATTGATACTCATCGGATTTTTATTCTCAGGAGAAGCAGTATTGAAACTATTTAGCGTTGACATACAGTCATTTGCCGTTGCAGGGGCACTGATTATTTTTATCTTCTCGCTGGAAATGGTGCTTGACGTAGAAATTTTCCGCAACAAAGGACCAGAAGGTGGCTCGTCTATTATTCCAATTGCTTTTCCACTTATTGCAGGGCCTGGATCTTTCACCACCCTACTTTCTTTGCGGGCAGAGTATGCTACAGAAAACATTATTGCAGCCCTAGTATTAAATTTAATGTTTGTTTTCTTTGTTTTGAAATCTACATCGAGAATAGAGAAATTTATTGGAGAAGGGGGTATTTATATTCTTAGAAAGTTTTTTGGAATTATCCTATTGGCCATTGCTGTTAAACTATTTACATCGAATATTGGATCGCTTTTATAGTCAACTTTTTCAAAGTTTAGAACTTTGGAAAAATTGACTATTTCAATACTCAAATTTTCCAAATTCACTTTCAATCAACAATTCTTTTTTATCTGATGCTTCGCAATAACCAACTATTTGGGCATCAATATTAAATGATTTTGAAATTGATATTACTTGTTCGGCAAATTCGGCTGGTAGATATACTTCTAATCGATGTCCCATGTTAAACACTTTGTACATTTCCTTCCAATCTGTCCCCGATTCTTTTTGTATCAATTGAAACAGTGGAGGTACTGGGAAAAGATTGTTTTTGACCACTTTTAAGTTTTCGACAAAATGCAGAATTTTCGTTTGGGCACCACCAGAACAATGCACCATTCCGTGAATATTGGGTCGAAGTTCTTCTAAAAGCTTCTTCACAACCGGTGCGTATGTACGAGTGGGCGACAAAACTAATTTACCTGCATTAATTTCTAAACCGTCAATTTGGTCAGTTAAATTACATGAGCCAGAATAGGCCAAATCTTGAGGTATTTCGACATTATAACTTTCGGGATATTTCACCGCTAAATAATTAGCAAAAACATCATGGCGAGCAGAAGTTAAACCATTACTACCCATTCCACCATTGTATTCCTTTTCGTAAGTAGCTTGTCCACTTGACGATAGCCCAACGATTACATCACCAGGTTTAATATTCGCATTATCAATCACTTCATCACGTTTCATGCGACAAGTTACAGTGCTGTCAACAATTATGGTACGTACAATATCGCCTACATCAGCTGTTTCGCCACCAGTTGGATAAATATTCACGCCCATTTCTCGTAGTTCTTCCACTATTTCATTTGTACCATTGATAATGGCAGAAATCACCTCGCCAGGAATACGATTTTTGTTGCGACCTATGGTACACGAAAGTAATATATTGTCGGTAGCACCTACGCAAAGCAAATCGTCGATGTTCATAATAAGCGCATCTTGTGCTATTCCTTTCCAAACAGTAATATCACCCGTTTCGCGCCAATAAATATATGCCAATGCTGACTTTGTACCTGCTCCATCTGCATGCATAATGTTACAATAATCAGGGTCGTTTCCTAAAAAATCAGGAATTATTTTGCAAAATGCTTTTGGATATAATCCTTTGTCAATGTTTTTGATTGCATTATGCACATCTTCTTTTGATGCTGATACACCTCTTAAATTATATCGTTGGTCGGTCATGTTTTTACAATGTTATTTGCTGAGCGTTATTTTGCTTTGCGTTATTTGCTTTGCGTTATTTTACTATGTCTTATTTGGGATTCTGTTATTGATAATTGTCAACTGATAACTATCAACTGATAACTATCAACTGATTTCATCTTCCCGAATTTCCAATTATTTCAGAAATCCGTTTATTAAAATCGTCTTCTTTTAAAAGTTGTTCTAACGTAATGTGCATCCTGTAACACCAGAAATTTCTTGGATTACTTGGCACGTTAATCCGCTCTGCATTAGGATGTTCATTACACAACTTTGCATCCAAAGCCATCCAATCTTGCCAAGGGAGAATAATCCACATAGCATCTGAATGTAAATGTTGTTCAATTATTTTTTCTGCAATCCATTGCTCACAAGTTTCCGGCGCTTTTCCTTGCATCCCTAATGCCCTATTATAGAATCGTTGAGTTATAATTGGGTCTTCTTCCCACCAGGCTCGTATGGGATTCATATCGTGAGTAGAAGTGGTACAAACCGAGCGATAAGGGGCATTGGCGGGCATCGCAAATTCGGTATTTGGCTTCTTTGGCATTCTTTGAATTTCTAAACTAAGAATTTCCAAGGCCTCCATTACCTCGGGCACCGAATCGGGCACCATTCCCAAATCTTCGCCACACACCAACATATTGGTAGCCGAGATCAATGCTGGCAATTTTTCCATTGCTTTTTTCTTCCAAAACTGAGTATGGCGATGGTAGAAAAAGTCAACATAAATTTTATCTAACAAACGTCTGGTTTCATCTGGTAGATCGCGAAACGTAGCAGAACTGTGCATCGAAATCCGTGGATGAAAAAGTGCTGGATTTCGCAAATCTCGTACAAAAATCACTTCACAATGTAAAGCATACAAGCCATCACGAATTATAATATCTTCTTTTCTAAAATTATAACCTAATGTTGCAAAATGTGTTTCAATCTTTTTTTGGGTATCAAATTCGGGCTTAAATTTGAATTGTTGCCAACCATCTGCTATAAAATAGTTGTGAATAACTTCATCGGTATATTTTCCAAAAGTGGCGTAAAGTACGTGTTCTTTGAGGAAAGGTTTCAGAAATCTAGTCTCATCCCACCATAACCCTTTGGATTCAAGCTCTGTACGAGAATATGGCAAAGCTGGATGAAAACTACCTGTTAAACCCCAAACAGCATCTACAGGTATTTCCCAAATTCTGAAAAATCCCAAAATATGGTCGATGCGATAGGCATCAAAATACTCTGCAAGTTTTTGAAAGCGTTTTCGCCACCATTGGTAGCCATCTTTTTCCATTAGCTCCCAATTGTAGGTAGGAAAACCCCAATTTTGACCTGTAACCGAAAAATCATCGGGCGGAGCTCCTGCTTGCATTTGTGTGTTAAATAACTGAGGGTCAACCCAAGCATCCACGCTCCGCGGACTCACACCAATTGGAATGTCTCCTTTGAATGCAATTCCGTTTGCACGTGCATAGTTATGAGCATCAACAAGTTGTTTGTGTAAATGATATTGTAAAAAATAAAAGATAGCTATATCACTATAATGACTTGTATCTGGTTGTGAAAGCGACTCAATATCACTTTTATTGTAAGTAGAATAGTCATTCCACTTACCAAACTCAGGGGTTCCGTTTAAGTCGCGCAAATAAGAAAAGGCAGCATAAGGAATTAACCATTCTTTGTTAGCTTCAAAAAACTGATTGTACTCTTCTGAGTTCAGTACAAACTGTCCATCTTGATTAAAAATAGCTTTAAAAAACTCCCATTTTAATTTCATCACATTTTCGTAGTCCGAAAATGTTTTTGCATTAAGTTCTTGTTTATGAGATTGAAAGTAATCATTAAGCTCATTATCTTCTAGTTGACCAACACTTTCCAAATGCAAATAAATAGGGTGTAATGCATATACTGAAACTGCGTTATAAGGATAGGAATCGTAATTGGTATGATAAAGTATTGTGTCGTTGATAGGCAAAATTTGTATCATTCGTTGCCCCGTTTTTAACTCGCCAATACCAAAACCCTCGTCACTTCTTAGCGAAAAAACGGGGATTGCTACTCCTGATGCCTTCCACGAAGGAATTTTGCGGATAAAATGCTCATCGGTAACAAAAGTAACAACTTGACTATCAACCGAACTAATCATTCTATTGGGCCCCCCACCCCATGCTAACACTTTATCGGTGAGCGTATCAACTATCAAGTACTTGTATTCTAAAGGAAAACTGAATTTATCAGCATTCAGTGCTACACTCCAGACTGGGAAATCTAAATCGCTGAGTTTAACTTTTTTGTCTTCGTCCCAATTGCCAAGCTCATCTTGATTTCCAATTATTGCTATGTGCCTATTAGGCTCCATTTGAGGGCAATTAAGGCGAAGTATCAAGTTGGAATTTTGAATAACGTTAATGGTTTTAAACCCACTTCTTTTAAAAAAGCATTCAGAAAAAGCAGCTGTAATAAAAGGAGAATCGCCAAAAGGACCACGCCAGAAATCTTGAATTTCGACAGTCTGTTGAATATTATCGATTAAAATAAACCTAACTTTTCCATACTCGCAATCAAACGATTTATTAGAATTGAGAATGGCATACTGATATGAAATCTGACCGTTAAAGACGTCAATATTAATTTTGGCTGTCCATTCAAAATTGTCGTTGCATTGCATTACAATAACCTCAGAAGTATCAAGATTTGCTTGCTTTGGAGCATGCAAAAGCACATATAAGGACTGACCCCATTGCGTAATGTAATGTATTTTAAATTTTAATATCATAATATTAACTGCTTATTTTATAGGGTACAAAATTACGAAAATAAAACGCAATAAAAAAGCTGTTAGCAGATACTATAAAAAGAAAAGATGCAAACGTTTGAAATAAAAAAAACCTTCTTAAAAGTTGTAACTAAACAACTCAAAGAAGGTTTTCTTGGAGGTACCTGGCGGATTCGAACCGCCGTGATCGGTTTTGCAGACCGGTGCCTAGCCACTCGGCCAAGGTACCCTGTTTTTTGGACTGCAAAGATAGTGTATTTATACTTCAGGGCAAAACATTTTGGGATAAAAAGTAAGAAATAAAATAACGGCTTAATTCCCTTGAGCCTTACGATGCTGAAAATTAGGCATTTCGTGCAACAACTTTCGTTTAAAAGAACGTTCGGCCTTATAATAATTGAAAAGTGTTTCGGGCGACAATAGTTTTTTCAATTTCAAATGATAGATTTTGAAAAGTTGCGCCTGAGTTATTTCAAATTCAAGATATTGGTCATTAAGTTGCGAGTAATTTGGTTTAGAACTTTTCTCCAACCGTTCCACATTATTAAAAAAACCTCGCTTTTTAGCGTGCTGACTCCAAACATTTTTTTCGTACTCCATAAAAACGGGCAACACCGCATCCACCTCTTTATCAGTTAATATGGCTTGCTCTACAATGAATTTCCATTTCTGACTATGCATTTCAATCACTTTAGAACAGTTCGCAACCTCCTGAGCATTAGTTATACTGCTTGTAAGTATAAGGAGTATTATGAAATTATTTTTAAACATTTTCATACTTGATTTTTACATTTAGAATAAGACATATTTAGAAAACTACTTCACTGAATAATCGACATAACAGTCCATTAATGAAGTTTCATCAACCTGCGACAATACATATAATTCATAATTTTCTGCATTTTGAGCCTTGGTATTTTGGTACAAATTAAATAAAACCTGACCCAAAAACATAATACCTAGAAACATTGCTGCCATATACATCCATGGCCTTAGCAACCTGCTTACTGGTAAGTGTTTAACTCCAATTTGCTGATCCATTTGACTTGCAAATTGGTCGAAATAATTATCGGGAACACCAAAAGGTATTTCTTTTCCTATTTCATCAAGTGTTATGTTCAATTTTTTCATCTTTTTTCTTGTTATGACTATTCAAAATTATGGTGGTTTAATGCATGTTGATGTTTTAACACAGAGTCATTATCATAATCATTAAAAATTATAATAGAAACATATTATTAAAATCCTCAATCCTCATCGGCAAAAAACCTCTCAATCTTTTTTACAGCATGATGGTAAGATGCTTTCAGAGCTCCAACTGAAGTACCAAGCACTGCTTCCATTTGCTCGTAAGTTATATCATCAAAGTACTTCATGTTAAAAACCAATCGTTGTTTTTCAGGCAAAGTAAGAATGGCTTCTTGTAATTTCAGTTGTATTTCTGAACCATTAAAATAGCTATCAGCTCTTAGATTTTGAAGCAACAAATCTTCCACATCGTCCATTGAGCTTAAGTTTCGCATACGTTTATTAGTCAAAAATGTGAGTGTTTCGTTTGTGGCAATCCGATAAAGCCAAGTAGAGAGTTTAGATTCGCCTCTAAATCCATCCAATCCATTCCAAGCTTTCATAAAAGTGTTTTGCAATATATCATTTGAATCTTCGTGAGACAAGACCATTTTACGAATATGCCAGTAAAGCCGCTCTTGGTAAATGCGCACTAGTGCCGAAAATGCATTGGCTCTTTTGCGTGGATTTTCAAGTTGAATTTGAAGTTCGGCGTCGGTAATATTCATATTTATTCGGCTTTCGGTAAGCTGGTATTTTATCACGTTTAGCTGTTTGACTAATTTGAATAACAAAGGTTTAATTTATACTTTTCTAAACTCGGAACTACCCTAAGTTTTTAGTTAAGCAAAAAAAAAATCACAGGAAAACAAATTCATAAAGCAACAAAACTAAACATAAAAACAGCAAAGTAATACTGATTATTAATTAGTTGTCGATCAAAAAAAAGCTAAACCCGAAAATGAGCTTAGCCTTTTAGCTTGAAATTGAAATAAGCAATTGTTTCACTATAATATTTTATAAAAAAAAACCTTGAAATTTAAAAGTCGTAAGAGAAAGTTACATACCATCCTTTTAGGTGTAAATTTCCTGTATCCACTTTATTTAGATTATTGATTCCAAAATCATAACCTGATTTCAGTTGGTAACTTTTCCATTGAACACCACCACCAACGCCTACTTGTAGATTTAATCTGTTAAGCAAAGATTCCTTATAAAACTCTATTGGTTTTGGCTCAATACCCGTAAAGGTTTTAAAGGCATTATACGCAGCTAAGTTTTCATCTCCAATTAAATTATCACTAAATGTTATATCTTGTTTTAAGGATAATCCAATATTGAAGTTTGGACCTGCGAACGCAAACACCTTTAAATTTTTATTTAGGGGTAGATTATAAGTAATATGAAGTGGAATATCCAAAAAATGGCCTAAAGTGTAGTACTCTACAAATGTCAAATTAGGATACCCTTGTTTTTTATCGGAATAAACAACCGAATATAGTACACCTGTTAGCAAACTAAAATTATTTATTAGATTGTAATTGGCTGTAGCACCAACTCGTGCACCGTTAAAATAAGTAGAACTCACGCTAGACCCATAAAGCATAGAATTAATATATCCGCCCTCTATGGCATAAATAAATGACTTGTCGGCCTTGGGAACACTTGCTGTATTTTTTGTAGAAATTACAGAAGATGTAATTTCTGATTTTTGTGCGCAAACTGTAAATGATGAAACGAAAAATATAACGAAAAAACTAATTCTTAACAATGTTCTCATGCTATTGGATAAAAGATAGATACTTAATAGGGGTACAAAGATATATTTATTTCTCCATTTAACGGCTATCTACAATGAATGAAAAACTATTCATTACTAGTTTTTAACACGCATGAGATGTTTTACTAACCTGTCTGAAGCAATTAGACTATTTTTAGAATTTATAAAGTAGATTTGAATGAAAAAAAGAACGATATAATATGTCAGGACACAAAAATGGAAGCCTTTGGGTTTAAAATTGATAGCTTAGTACTATTTACCGAACAAATATCAACAAAGGATGGGTAGAAATCTATCTTTACAGTTTACTTAAAAGAAAATTTATTTCCAACTAAGGATTTATTCTTAAAACTATATTATAAACACCTAGCTAGCAAGACATATATCTTCGCTCTTAAAACAGTATGCTAAATGTCGCTACATGAAAAAAATCTTCTGGGTTTTTACAAACAAGAAAAAAAAGTTATTCCATTGAAAAAAAAATGTTAATCCCTTGTTGATAATTAATTAGTTATTACCTTTGTGGTTTGGTACATTTTGTACCAATTTCAATACAAATTTAGTATCAGTATTATGATAGATGAAGAATTAGTAATATGCCGCCCATGTGGTTATGTAATGAAAGAGAGCGATTTAGGAGATGTTTGTCCAGCCTGTGGTCTTCCTAGATCAGTTTTTGAACCATACCGCGAACGTGTATCCTCAAACCGATTATTTATTTTGGCTTTAGATATTCACCCAATTGCAATACATCTTTCTCAAACTTTTGTGGCTTTAACTCCAGTGCTGATGCTTTTTCATTGGATTTTCCCAAACGTACAGGTTAATATTGTAGATTCTGTTATTCGTTTTTCAGTATATATGCTACCATTGTCGCTTATTGCTTCTACCATTTCGGGAATTATTGACGGAATGACCCGATTTAAAACACTTAAAACACCTTTATTGCAATCAAAAATTATTTTTAGTGTAATAATTATGATTTTAGCATTTGCGCAATGGTTCACCGCTTCTGAGACTTTGTATAATTGGCCAACATTTACATTGAGTGTATTCGTTTTTGCTTGTGCTGTAAAATTAGGCTTGATGGGTAAGGCTTTACTCAATGTTATTTTACCTGGAAAATATGTCCCTCGCAAAAAGAAAGTTACAACTCAGCCAAAAGTTAAATTGTAATTATTTGATTCGCTTTATAAAATAACAAGAAAAATATATTTTCCATGTTATTGCCCGTGAGCGTAACTACTCAGCACCCCTTATTTTGATTGTAACCTATTGATTTTCAACTTGACTTCGTCAAGTTGAAAATCAATAGTGGGGGATGTATT
>JFJP01037364.1_pt1 | contig 50164 bp, 50 predicted proteins | sample 431651 | NCBI WGS metagenome assembly JFJP01 (sample SAMN02602958, study PRJNA72255) | Microbial mat metagenome, whole genome shotgun sequencing project. | biome: fresh water; feature: sink hole; material: water; isolation source: purple microbial (photo- and chemosynthetic) mats found in... | reverse complement strand
GCCCCCATTCGTGGCGGCAAAGATCGTTCCGCTGGGGTTAACAAAAACTCCATTGACCAAATTATTGCCCAATCCATTGAGTGCATTCGTTTTATTTGAAAAGGACGTTCCTCCATTGGTTGAAATGGATAACCCGCCATCCGTTGCAGCGTAGAGGATTCCGTTAATGTCAACGAATGCTTCAGAAACACTGTTGTGTCCCAGTCCAGAAGAAGTCGTTTTATTAGTGAAGCTGGTGCCACCATTGGTGGAAATCGCGAGACCCGCTCCGGTACTTACATAAATTATATCGTCGGTGTCTACATGAACACCCAGAATATTAGTCGTGGGTAATCCATCTGACGAGGCTTTGATTGAAAAGCTAGCTCCGGCATTGGATGAGATCCCAATTCCGCCGATAAAGGCTGCATAAATCTTTCCAGTACTGTCAACAGTCGAACCAGTAACATAATTTCCTCCAAGCCCGTTGGTGGAAGTTAAGTTAGTGAAGCTGGAACCGGAATTGGTGGAAATAGAAACACCCCCACTGGTCGCCGCAATAATCGTTCCATCCCCTTTAACGAGGATATCTGTAATGTTGGAACTGCCTAAACCGTTAGATGAGATATTGGTAAAGCTCGTTCCCGAATTTGTTGAAATGGAAAGACCGGAGATTGTTCCTGCATATATATTTCCACTGCCATCAACGAAGACCGAATTTACCAGATTGTTTCCTAGACCATTGGAAGTGGTTTTATTCGTAAAGCTTGATCCGCCATCGCTTGATATTGAAAGACCATTACTGGTCGCAACAAAAATTTTCCCCGTACCGTCGACATGGGTACCATAAACAGTGTTGCTGCCTAGTCCATTACTTGATGTCTTATTGATAAAACTTGTTCCGCTATTTGTAGAAATTGATAACCCACCTCCTGTCGAGGCATAGACATTCCCATTGGACGCTACAAATATTCCGTTGATAATGTTGGTTCCAAGACCGTTACTGACCGTTTTATTAGTAAAGGTTGTTCCTCCATTTGTAGATATAGAGAGGCCATTACTTGTGCCCGCATAGATCGTTCCTGTCTCATCAACAAAAACTTCAGTCACACTATTGTTACCGAGTCCGTTACTTGTCGTCTTATTGGTAAAACTAGAACCACTATTGGTGGAGATCGAAAGACCATTTGATGTTGCCGCATAAACGTTATTTCCCAAAACGAAAACATCATTAACTGCATTGCTACCTAGACCGTTGGACGCCGTTCTATTTTTAAAACTCGTACCGGAGTCGTTGGAAATGGATAGACCACCTTGGTTGGCCGAATAAATACCACTAGTACCTACTGCGAAGACTGCATTCGTTGCACTGCTTGCGACACTTGTGTAGGAACTAATATTTTGCGGTAGGCTTATATAGTCGTTCACGTATGAAATCGAGAGGGTGACAGTTGCACTATTCGACGACGCGCTATTCGCAGTCACTGTATAAGAAAAACTGGCAGCACCATAATAGTTAAATAGACCCGTTACTCCAACTGTGCATACGCCAGTGGTACAGGTACAAGGCTGAGAGACAAAAACATTAGTCAGACCAGTGGGATAACAATTTGTGGCCTGGTCACTTTCAAAATCGCTGTAATTCAAAGTGATAATTGATTGAGCGTCCTCAATGAAGCTAGCTGGAGAGATGTTGTTTGCAACGGGCGGTAAATTATTGGCCGCCTGCGCGGTCAGTGGCTGAGTGGTAGTTTTTGACACTCCATTCACAGTATAGCTCAATGAGAGTGCAGGGGAGTAGCTCGCCGCAATTGTTGGACTAAAAAGTATGTTGATAACGCACGTAGATTTTTTGAGAATAGTTGTTCCGCAGGTGCTGCTATTCACTGAAAATGGCGCGGGTACCGATACTGTAAAATTATTTAAGGTTGCAGAAGTTGCATTATTAATCACTAAAGACTGACTTGAACTGTTGTCCACTAAAATCGTTCCAAAATTAAAAGTGCCGGATAGCCAAAACTTTCCGTATTCAATGAATACATCTCCATAGCTGGTAGAGCTGATTGTCCGAGCAATATCTTTGGTACTTACCGAGTAATTTAACCCCGCAGGAAAAAAATATTTCCTTTTATCATTTGCGCAGCCAGAATCACTGAAGGCTTCAATTAAGACAGTGGGGCGAAAATTGACACTACCAAATGGAATGATTAAATTCGCCGCCGTGATTGAACTGGGGTTACTAACGCTGGAAATACATCCCGATTCAAGTGGAGTTGATTGTTCTAAATTTATTGAATCTAGAACTGCAACATTTAATTCATTATGCGGGAGGATTTTTACTTTGTAGGATTCAGCAAATCCACGATCAAGCGAATCACAGTTGCTGCCAGATGTGGCGGTTGAGGAGTCCTGACAATTTACCAATCTGAGAGGTTTTATTTGTCCTCCCGTGCGCAAACTAGCGGGGGAAAAATAATCATCATTACAGGCCGCTGCTGTTAAGGCCATTTTGATTTCAGTATCTGTATCTGCTAGAGTCACTGATTTTTGCGCACATTTAAGTGCTCCAGTCATGGGTGTGGAGCCATCCCAAGACAAGAGAGCAAAATCCCAGTTGCCATTGACTAGATCAACGGAGATTTGATTGCTTTCGACAACAATTGATCTTTGTGTTTTGAGGTCTTTATTGACGAGGTAGAGAACTGTGCCTCCGGCCTGACCAGAAACTAAAAATGAGGATGTGATATGCAGTTTTGCAGTATTTTTGGAACCACTAAACTGGCATCCGACGATTAGGAACAATAAGACTACAATGAATCTGTTCATATTTGGTCTAATCGGTAGGACTTAATTTAAAATTATACTCTAATTAACGTACTGATTTGATCGGGCTAGAACGTATAACCAATATTGACCGTGAAGAAGGCGAAGGTTGGAATCTTTCTAAGTATTTCAAAAGAATTGTCAGCATCATTTTTTGTGGTTGTTTCAACCTCCCCAGTGTCCTTGTTCAACCAGGTGGTGGCCAGTGGGTAGTTCATTCTCACCCAATCAAGACCCCAGGTTAGACCCCAGCTATTCTGCCATCTACTACCGAACGCAAATGCAGCCCCTAGACCGGTCAGGTCCCATTTGTCATTAAAATCCTGATTGGCCACATTCTTCAAGCTTCCTGCGGTATCAATCTTGTATTGATAAAAGTAAGGACCAAAAGAAAAATGAAAACTATTGTTGAGATAATATTTAGCAAAAAAAGTGTATCTATCTTCTTGGATGTTTCCTAATTCAAAGTTACCAATTTCAACTGCTCTTTCTGACGTCACATATTCTAATTCAAATGACCAAGTTCGGCCGGCGACATAGGAATATGAATAAGCTGTTTTACCTACTACCCAGGTGTTCACGTATTGGTAACCTACCATCAGCGTATGGTTCGATTCATCACGCAGAGATTCAGTAGTCCCCAAGAGTCTGGCACAGTCTGGGCATTTCGGAGGTACGGGGCAAAGGGGAAACACAGGATTATTGCTAGTGACTACAGTTGTAGGTTGGGCCGGTTCTGTAAGTGTGGTTTGTGCAAAAACTGAGACAGAGAAGAAGGTTAAAAGAAAAATAAGATTACGCATATTTTTTATCCTTACTTAAAGAATCACGAAGACCTATTTACTTTTATTGATGATAATAATCAAAGCGCTACTCATTAATCTCAATGCGTAATTTAAATGAAGCGCGTTATCTTGTTGGAACAGTTCAAGAGCAGTCATCCTTTTAGGATGACTGACTCAGATTTACTGCTGAACGCAGAGTAAGTGTCTAGGGGTCGAGCAACCCGAGTAGCCATTGCTGATGGACAAATTACCAAGCTGGCCTCCATCACCCAAAGTTCCTTCGAATGATGGTTCATCCCAGTCGCCACAGGTCCCGCCATTAGGAAATGGAATCGACTTCGTCCAAGCGTTGCCGAGACCAGTCCAGAAGGTGCCTCCGCCAGCAAGCAAAGTTGCATTAAATGGGAAAGTAAAAATACCGGCAGCATTGGTGGTACCGATATAATCGGTATAAACGGTCGCCCCTTCGCGCACGTACTGGGTATTTGGTTGTAAAACCCAGTCGACATTTTCTGCAGCTCCACCCGAACAATCCGCTGTTGTGCAGGCCAGACGTTGAGGGACCGCGCTCATAAAGTTGTTACTGGTAGAAACCATCGCCTTATAGGTGCCACTTAAACCTTTAGTTACTGCATCAGCGCTGCAGACTTGGTCAAAGATAGGAACACCTGAATGACCTGCAATTGTGGTGGTGGAGCGGAAGATGACCTTCTTGGTTCCGGACGGCAGTGGCTTAGTGTATTTTTGGACGCAGATCACGGGATGAAGTGAGTCGCATAAAGTGTTTGGCAGTTGATCGTTCACGTCGTAGGGATAATAGCTAAATGGTGAATGCTCACTCAGGTTTGACCATGGATCTGTGAAGGCGACATAATTTGAGAGTGCTGTATTCCCGTAGACCGAAGTATTATTTCCGAATTGTGGTAAATTATCAGTCCAAACTCCACAAGTGCCAGAGGTAAAAAGCCAACCATTGCTGGAGTCTACCGAAAATCCCGTCCAAGGATATTTTGCTGTGGCAGTTATACTGTTTGTGAGCGGAAAACCTAATTCGCTGCCAGAGTCTGTTGAGCCAATCACAGTTGTGAGATCTTCTCGGCGGTATTCTCCTAAGGGAGAGAGCGGCCAATCGGACCCACCGAGTTTGCGGTTGCCTCCGTCACTTACTAGGGCCTTGAAAATGCCGGTGAAATTTTTTGTTGTTGCTTCACTGGCGCAAGCGGCATCCATTGCTGCGAGCCCGGCCCCACCGTCAAAGGTAGTGGTACTCACAAAGATAATCCCAAAGTCACCTTGTGTAGTGGTGGTGCCGCTTCCCGAATCAGTTCCTGTGCTTCCACTCGGGGTTGCCACGGGTGACTTCTCTTTTTTAGGTTGGCAAGAGAAGGCGAGTGCCAGAAATCCAAACATAACAATTGTAGAGAAGTGGGATGCTAGATTCTGTTTTTTCATTCTGTTATCTCGTGATTTAATTGCTCGGAGTGTGTCTTTTCGGAGATATTATATGAGACTTAATAAAATTTAAGCTAGAATGACTTAGTCAAGTATTTGGATTAAATAAAAAACCGGGACAAAAATGCTCAAAATTCTCTGTCTTTTACTGATCTGTTTTGTTCACAGTGCTCAGGCCCAAATGAGTGATCAATTGGCTAATCGTGTGTTTGGCGCAGTCTCCACGGAGAAGTTTTCTTTTCATGAGACTACCTATTTTATATTTGGTGAGGATGATTTAAAGCTCCAGTACAGCTTTAAATATCGATTGTCCAAAAGCTACAACTTGTACCTTGCTTATACTCAGCTCATGTTTTGGTCAGTTTATGATGAATCCAAACCCTTCAAAGACGTTAACTACAGGCCCGAATTGTTCTACCGCGTTCTCGATACTGAAACTAAATTTATTAAATCAATTGATGTGGGGTATTGGCATCTTTCCAATGGGCAAAAAGAGGCAGATAGCAGGTCACTGGATGAACTCTTTATCAGAGCAACTTTCTTAACCAAGTTAAATCGTAATACGATTGGCTCTGTTCTAAAAATTCATACTATTTACAACGAGGATAAAACCAATAAAGACATCGTCGATCATCTTGGTTACTGGCACCTCAATGCATTCATCACAGACATTGTGACCATGTGGGATAATAGAGTTGATTTCACCATGCGAACCTATGCCGGTTCCAAAGTGTATGACTTTGACCAAGGTGGAATAGAACTCGGTGCAACTTATAATTTTATAGATTCTGATTTTAATCCTGCGCTCTATCTCCAATGGTTTGAAGGATATGCGGAAAACCTGCTGGAATATAACAAGAAGCATACGGAAATTAGATTGGGTTTTCTGCTTTCATTTTAATTGATTTAGTTCACTATCTCTTGCGGAACAATTCAGAATAAAGAGAATGCACAACGGGTATCAGGAGTTCTAAAATGATTTCAAGTTCACGGTGATTGGGTAAAACTAATCATAAGTAAGAAAAAGAATAAGGGAAACCACATTCTAAAATTACAACGTGAGCTAAAAATGACCATCCTCGGATGGTCATTTTTTTTGCATAGGAGCTGCCACTTCCTCGAAAGTAAATGCCTCTCGTCCTGTGAAAGTGGTAAGCCTGATTGGGCAATTGGATAATTCGCAAGTCTCACAATAAGCTCTTCGGCATGGATCGTGATGGATGTGGAGTTCTCCGGCGACTGGGTAATCGGTGATGATATTTTTTTCAAAATCCTCAGTGAAATCATGGGCGTCTGAAACTGACCAGAATTCAGGGATGATCATGTGGCAATCAATGTGATGGTGGCTTCCACTGCGGATCACACGTGCAAAATGAATTTGAATAATGCCTGGCCGGTAGTGTTTCTCAAATAACGTTACTAATAGTTTCATGGTTTCGGTGTCTGAGGCATCGATCAAGATATTTCCCGAGCGAATGAGGATTTTTCCTCCTGCAAAGCTGAGCATCCCACCAAATACAATCGCCACAATAGGGTCAATCCATTGCAGGCCTGTAAACTTGACCAGAAGAAGTCCCACAACTAAACCAACGCTGGTAAGTGTGTCAGTCATGAGGTGAATGCCGCTGGATTTCAGAGACTCCGAGTAATGTTTCTTGCCACGGGAATAAAGAAAAAAGCCGAGGATCCCATTCACCAGACCGGCACCCACTACAATTAAAATTCCTGAATCAATTTCTTCAATGTGAGATCCATGAAAGAAAGCTTGAACGGATTGGATAATAATCAAGACACCAGCAAGTAGAATCGCTCCTCCCTCAAAAGTGGAGGCCATGCTTTCTATTTTACCATGCCCGTATGGATGTTCTTTATCTGCAGGTTGAAGGGAAATGATGATAACGATAAAGGTGATGATTCCAGCGACGACGTTAACAATGCTCTCTAATGCATCGGAAAAGACGGATTGAGAGTTGGTAATGTGATACGCGTAGAATTTAAAACCCAGTAGGAGAATTCCAACGATGACACTCAGAAGAGAGGCGAGTTTCATGTCGCTATCTTGTTTTTTTTCTTTCATAGGGCAATTATAGCAGCATTTTATAATTCGTCAGGAATGTATGATGACTCAAACTGTTGGATGGGCTATTTTTTTAATTCGGCTATAAAAAGATCAAACATTTCAGGGTGATCCTCATCTTCACACCATTTTTTTATCCGATCCAGATTGTAGGGTTGAGCCTTGGCGACAAGTATCGCCTGTTCAAGTGTTTTGCGTTCCTTGCTTGGCCCAGTCTCTGCGTACATATAGGAGGCGAGCCTATCAATGATACAATCAGTTGGAGATAAAATTTTAATTTTCTGTCCAGCATAAGTTTGTTCAGATGGGACTATGTGGTAATCCTCACCTATAGATACAGGACCAGATGGAAATTCGACAACCAAGTGTGTGCATTCTGGATGCCTGTACAGACGACCAAGGCTGCCCTTTACATCTTTTTTAAATCCAATCTCTTTCATATAAGCTGGTAGTTTTTCTTTAAAGAGAGACGTGACAATAAAATCCAGGTCCCCAGACTTGTAACTTCCTTTAGAATAAATTGAAACCACTGCTCCGCCTACTAGAACTACTTCAAGACCTTTCGATTCAAGGTGGGCCGCCACATACTTCCACAATTCTTCTTCAGTACAGTTTCTAAAATTTATCATGCAATGACTGGCTTACCTTCACGACGTGAACGTGCTCTATGTTTGAATAGTTTATTTTTATCGGCCTGATTAATATTGTCGTATTCAATAGCAATCATTTCTTTTAATGGCTTAACGATTGCAGCCTTCTCGTTAAAGAAATACAAATTCATTTTCCCCATTTTTTTTCGTGATAGGATTCCTGCATCTGATAATTTTTTTAACTGGCCCTTGATTGGATTGAGGGAGGTTTGAAGAGAGTCTGCGATAAGACTCGGATAGACTTCTCCGTAGTGATATAGATAAAGCATGACCCAATAAGCACTTTTGTTACCCAATAATTTTTCAAGCATAGTGACCTCGATAACTACCAAATTATGGTTATTATAGACCAAATTATGGTTCATAACTACCAAGTAATGGTCTTTATTGACCACTATTTGGTTGAGCCTTATTGCCAAGTGACTGAAATTACATTTTTTATTTCAGTGGTTGGGCAAATATCCCCAGTCACTTTGCTTTGGCCCATAATTCAGTGACTTGGATGCTGGCCTTCAATTTGCTTAATCTTTGAAGAAATTATCGACGTGGCAACAGGACTCAATTGCATGAAGTCATTGATTCTTTTATTCATCTTATTTCTCCCAATGATCACTATGGCAAAAGACAAGGGCTTTGCCTTAAGTGGTGGAGTTTCGCTCGGAAGCTACGAAGCGGGTGTTTTGTATTCACTCATTTCAGAAAATCGAGAAGAATTGGCCAAGGAGACGAAGGTTGTCTACGGGGCGTCTGCGGGAAGTATCAATGGGCTATTGGGAGTCTTTGATCTTTGTGGATTCAGAATCTCCAGCCGTGAATCAAATCTTTTGTGGAAAATGTGGATACCTATCGGACTTAATCAACTCGAGACTCGAAATCCAAACGTTCCCTCACTTTTTGACCGACAATCGATTGAGCCGCTTTTTAATGAGCTGAGAGAAAGGTGGGTGGAAGGATTTAAGGAAAGTTGTGACCTACATTTTGGGGTTGCTGTTACCCGTAAGGAACCCTTGGTTGATGAATTAAAGCCAGGGTTGGAAATTGTTCGTCAGCCGGAATTTTTTTCTGTGCGCATTCGTGGACAAGGACCAGGTAAATTTCCCCTCGTCGAAAATTCAAAGCACAAGGATAAAAGATCTTACCGCAGTTACTTACCGGTCGGAGAGTCTCCAGAGAAAGATATGGAAATCCTTTTAGGACTCATTCAGGCCTCGTCAGCATTTCCAGGCGCGTTCGAGCCTTATCCCATAGAATTTTGTTTTCTAAAGCCTGGTGAGATATTTACTGGATGTAAATCCACATTGACTAAAAAGCAGCAATTCCTTGATGGGGGAATTTACCACAATGGTCCGGTTGGTTATGCTTATGAAACCCTCCTTCAGAATTCAAGTGATAAAAATTTTGAATTGTACTACATCAATGCTTCTTCACCCTTGATCGGTCATAAAGAAATTGTTGAAAAAAAATCCCAAGAGCCTCAAGGTGTTCTCAAAGAGTTCTCAACTCTCTTTTATAATTTCATGATGCAGGCGAGGATCTTTGAATTGGCAAAGAGTCTTGAGAAATATCCTGACCTTGAAGATCACTTAAAGACGAATCAGAAACATTATCCTCTTGTCAGTGAGCCGCTCTATGCCTTTATGGGTTTTTTTGAATCAGACTTCAGGAAGTCCGATTTTTATCTCGGTATTTATGATGGAGAAAATAATTCAAAAACAATGAGTTCTAAGGATAAAGAGTATAATTGTTTCAAAGACAAATTAGTCATGAATTCGAATTGTGCCATTGATCCTAATTTGAGGATACTTGCGGAGTTGGCGAAGTATCGGATCCAGAAGGGGCACTTCGCACCAGACTTTGGTGAAATCTTTGATTATCTTGGGGCCCATGAATTTACCTATAGGGATCTTGGACTCAAAAAGAAAGATGCAAGGTATGGCAAAATTTATTTAAAAAATCGCCTGACTAAACTTTTAAAGGAATTTGCCGCCAGACAACCGGAGAAAGTGCACAAAAATTTAAACTATGCAATCAGGCCAAGTTTAAATTATCTGCACTACAGTCCACTAGAGGCATTCTGGTATGCAAACTATGGGACCTCGCCGGAAATGGGGTATTCGAGAATCATTCGTGAACGCTACTTCACGACTGCTTCATTCCGATACAATTTTACCGGCATGATTAATGGGTTTTCGAGCCTCTTGAGTCGCTCCCAAGACATTTTGGCCTTTACTCCGATGGTTGGTCTGGAGTATGAACCACTACAGCTCAATACCGCTGTCTGGCAGTGGCACGTGGGCGCCAGGACCGGGTATGTTCTTTCACCTAAAGATAATTTTGGCTCAGACGCTTGTGATGCGGATTTGGCGGAGGAGTCCTCCGCCGCTTGCTCCGGTTTAACAGCACAGCTCTTTGTTGCTTTCAGTGTGCTTGAGAGACTTAGATTACAAATGGTCTACGTTCCTTTCGTGGTGGACTCTACCAGCTTTGATGATAGACCAGAAATTATTCTCCAGATGGGATTTCAGTTTGGAGAATTTTTCTAATTACTCGATGCTGGATCTCATGCTGTACACGAAAGGGCGTAGATCTTTATGAGCATATTTAATATCATTCCGACGTGTTCCGCGGAACTTGAAAGCCATCTTATTCCAGGCATCGATTTCGTTCTTGAACTCAATCCCTAATTCTAGGCTTCTACTATATTTGGCTTTGTCAGTATCCACATGGGCCAACAAAAAATAATCACTTCCAAGATTGTCTTTCATGAACAGTCCTTTATTAGTGAATGAATGTATTTGAAGGAAACAAAAAACGTGAATCAGAGGCTAGATGCGGGTTTCGTCATTACATTATGTCATAATGTAATGACGAGTTAAAGAGGGAAGGATGTTCTAGGCGACATTTTAAGTGTTGGAATATATGATGAAGAAAACAAATTCGGAGTGTATAAGTATGAATCAAATTTACCATTTTAAAGTTAACCAAATCAGTGGGAAAGAAGTTTCCCTTAATGAATACAAGGGCAAAGTATTATTGTTGGTGAATGTCGCTTCAAAGTGCGGACTCACTCCCCAGTATGAAGGTCTTGAAAAGCTTTATCAGCTCTATCAAGACAAGGGCTTAGTGGTGCTGGGATTCCCTGCTAACGAGTTTTTGGCGCAAGAGCCAGGCACCAATGAAGATATCCAGCAATTCTGCACCATGAATTTTGGAGTCCAATTTCCTATGTTTCAAAAAATCGTGGTTAAAGGCGAGGGGCAGCACCCACTCTATAGTTTTCTGACTGAAACAAAACCAGAAGCGACACTCAAAGAAGGCAGCACGCTGATGCCTAGATTAAAAGAAAAGGGTCTCCTCACTGGGAAGCCAAATGATATTAAATGGAACTTTGAAAAATTTCTGATTAATAGGGAGGGCGGGATCAGTGATCGTTTTTCTCCCGACATTGACCCAATGGATCCTGTGATTGTTAAAGCTGTGGAAAAGGCATTAAATCAAGTCTGATATGACCGCTGCGAGCAAAGAGCCGTAGAGAGAGACAAACAATGGCCAGCGAATGGCCTTGTTGTCTGCTTTTAAAATAAAAATCGTCTTGCTTAAGACATTTCCAGTTAAAACTAAAATAATTATCAGCTGGGCTTCCCTGATCTGGTGAGTCCCTTGGAATTCCGTCATCGCTGCCGCTAATACGGCATGGGATTCAAATAAGGAAATCAGAAATGATGTCCAGTGATAAGGCAGAGAAAATTGTTCACTTATAAATCTCATCAGGAAAATCAAGGTGATGATAAAAGTTGAAAAATAGAGCACCTTCTTCCAAATGATCGGTTCTTCAATTTCAATTGTGGTCATGTGAGTGTTGGTCTCTCCCGGCGGACGCTTAATCATAAACGCTGCAATGATGAGGAATACTATTTGCACTATGAGAGGTCTGATGATTTTTGTCGCAAAGGGATTAATGGCTACAACAATAAATATCCCCTCAATCAGCATCGCGATTGTAGACAAGATGAGGGCCCGAGATATTGTTCTTGCATGTTTGTCTTTCAGATCCTGATTCTTTGTGAATCTGAGATAAGTCATGGTGCTTGAAACAAATCCGCCTAAAAATCCTTGTAATAAAAGTCCGGCCCTGTTTCCCATGAGATGACAGGAAAAAAATCCCATTACTTCAAGAGAGGCGATGAGGGCGACTATTTTCAGAATATCAACCAAGGATGAATGATTAAAAAGAAAAAAGTCTTTAGGAACGTAGAGAACTAATAACCACAGAATTGCCAAAACAATCAGGTCGAACCAAAACTCAGTATCTCTTAGGTGCTTAGTTAGTGGGGTTTCAGAATTTGGAAGCAAGAAGGTACCTCAAGATCCTTATACCACTTGGGAGATTTTTTTGATAGGCTAATATTCGATGCTAAAATATTTGAATCATTCCCAGAAAGAACCCTATCGTCTTTTTTTTCCGTTGGGAGTGCTATTCCTTTTGTGGGGAGCACTTGTTTGGCTCCCTTTAATTTGGTCCGCTGCCGACTATCCGGTGACACTTCATCGCTACCTGATGTTGAACGGTTTTTCCGGGTGCTTCATCGGTGGATTTTTGATGACGGCGATCCCTAAGTTTTCAAAAACTAACACTGCATCAAAAATTGAGGTTTTCATCTACCTGCTGGTAACGATTTTAGGTGTCTTTTACGCCAGAGCAGATATGGCCGGCGGCGTTTTTATTTGTTCGGCTTTGCAACCATTGGTTCTTTTTTCTTTCGTATTGCCCCGTATGAGTAAACGTCAGGAGAATCCTCCTTATAGTTTTGTTTTTATCTTTGTGGGACTTCTCTTGTGGATTATCTCAGCGCTGGCAAGTTTGTTTTTTGATGGTGATCTGTTTAAACATATTCACTATGAAGGTGCCATTGCCTCCATCATCTTGGGTGTAGGCAGTCGATTAATTCCGGGGATTTTGGGCCACCAGATAATTGTTGCTGCACAAAAAGAAAAATATGAACAAACAGTATCCCTTTTAAAGTCGAAACCGGTTTATTTTCTTTCTTTGATGATTACTTTTGTAGTGAGTTATTTTTTAGATGGTTTTTTGGCGCACATCATTCGGGCCGCTGTTGTTTTTATAGTTGCGATTTTTTACTGGAATTTATGGAACGCACCCAAGACTAAGACTGCCCTTTCCTGGAGTATCTGGATTTCCGGCTGGCTAATTACTTTTAGTTTTCTGGTTAAGGCATTTTGGTCTGATGGAATGATCCACATCAGTCACTCTTTTTTTATCAACGGGATTGTGATGCTGAGTCTGCTGATTGCAACCCGTGTCCTCCAGTCACATGGTCCAAAAGATAGCAACCTGGAAAAAGGTAAAATTCTTTATGTGTTTTCTTTTTTTATTGTTTTGGCAGCCGCTACTCGCGTCAGCGCTTTTCTTCTGCCTGAATTGTACCTGACCCATCTTGCCTATTCCTCCATCATGCTCGCCTTAGGCGTGCTTATATGGAGCTTTAAGTATCTGAGATATGTTTTAATCTATAATACCTGACCTATATCAGGTAATTTGCAACCCCGTTTTGATAGATTCAGTGCATTCTTAACGGAGTTATTTATGATTTTGGATTTTCGTGAACTAGAAAAGACCCATACTTTTGTGGGTTCGAAAGCCTACGTTTTGGCGATGATGGCGCAAAATAATCTGCCAGTTCCCGCTGGAATGATACTTTCTCACCTGCCTGAGACCGAACAAGACTGGAAGCGCATTGAGTCTTGGTGGATCGAGCAAGTTTCAGTTCCTTTAGCGGTTCGCTCTTCAGCTTTTGGAGAAGACTCTGAAGAGATGAGTTTTGCAGGACAAAATCAAACCTTTCTTAATGTTAAAACGGTTGAAGAATTAAAAAATGCCATAAAGGCCTGTTTTAAATCCATAGACCGCGAAGCTTCTCAAAGTTACCGGCAATTTTTCATGGGCGAGAAAAAAGATGTTCCCATGAACGTCGTTCTCCAAGTCATGGTCAACGCCCAATATGCCGGAGTTTATTTTTCAGTAAACCCGACACGTGCCGAGGAGGGAGCTGTTCTCGAGTACGTTGAAGGTCTTGGTGAATCTTTGGTCTCTGGTCAAGTTAATCCATTTCGGATTTTTAAAAAGACTGACCTTTCTGAGGGGCCTCTTACTAGAACTATCCTGGATAAAGTTTTTGAACTTGGAACCAAAGTCGAAGAAAAACTTTCTCAGAAAATTGATATGGAGTGGGCCATTGATGCTCAATCCAATGTCTATCTTTTGCAGGCCAGACCGATTACTTCAGCTCGCTCGGAAACAAAACAAAAAATGTATCTTCAAGCTGAGCTGGAACGAATTAACAAATCGTATCCTACGGAGACCTGGTGGGATGGACAAACTTTTGCTGAATGGACCGGACAGCCTAGTCGTTTAACATTTGAAGTTTGGAAGCGTGCTTTTGCTCCGGGTGGAGCCTTTGATGATTCTCTCCAGGAGTTGGGCTATTTGGGATTTACGGATAAATCATATTCTCCCCATGAGGCCATTATGGACCGCCTGTTTGGTCGGGCCTTTATCAACATGGCCAAAATGGTTCCTTTGTATTTTGGACCAATTCCTTATCGTATTGATCCAAGTCCAAGGCCTCATCTTAAATTTGAATGGTATAAAGTTAGTGCCACCGGCATTTTAAATACTCCTAAAAGTCTTTGGCGCATGGTGAGTGTCGGCTGGAACATGTCGACCAATCGCCGCACGTGGATTGAAAAATCTCGCAAAGAATTAGTCGAGTTCAAACATAAAATGCAGCGTCCGCAAAATGGCTCATTCTATGCGAGTTGGAAGGATGAAGAGCTTTTAAATATTTGGCAAAAAGAAGTGGCAAACTTCTCGCGCGTTAGTTTGAAGTGGCCATTAAATTTAGTGGTTTTAATTGAGGCCACTCACCAGAGCCTTCGTGCTGTTTTATCTAGCGTCGTTGGCAAAGATAAAGTGGAAGACTATTTACAGCGCTGGATGGGGGCGGGACTCAAGACAGCGACCTTTGAAATGAACCGCTATTTTTCACGTGCTTTGGAAGAGCCTCTGAAGAGAGAGTTTTTCTTTTCAAGGTTCGGTCACCGAGGCCCAGGAGAACTGGATTTATCTCATCCAAGATGGGAAGAATTAGGTGACTCCGCTTTTGGAGGAGGGAAATCCAAAGATGCCGTTACTCATTCTGATTTTGATGTTGAGGCTGAAATTCATTCGCTTAAAACATTTAAAGATTCAGTCTTAGTTGAAGAATGGCGCTTTTTAAAAGAATTATTAGAACTGCGCGAGCAGTGGAAAATGGAAATTCTGCGTCCGTACGCACATATTCGCTACATCAGCCTTGAGCTTGGTAGACGAGTCGGCCTGGGCCAAGACATCTTTCATGTCACTGTTGAAGAAGTAGAAGAGCTCGCAGGTAAAAAAGGCTCACTTGATTTAATTAAGAATAAAATCAAAAGACGCAAGGAAGAACTTGATGCTTACAAAGGGATCTATCTTCCAGACGTTCTTAAAAAACAAGAAGTGGGTGCCTGCCTTAATAAGATCGATATAAGCAGTAGCTCCCTTCGCGGAATTCCTTTAAGTCACGGAGTCGTTAAGGGAACTGTTAGGGTGGTGAATGATCCGTCTGAAGTTGATTTTTCCAACTGGCCCGAGGACGCAATTCTCGTTGCCCCTGCTACTGATCCAGGGTGGACCGCACTCTTTACCCGTTCGCGCGGGGTGATTGTTGAGAGGGGAGGAGTTTTAAGTCACTGTGCAATTCTGGCCAGGGAGCTCGGACTGCCAAGTATTAATCTTCCGCGAGCGACTCAAATTTTAAAAAATGGAGACCGTATTTGGCTTGATGGCCATAACGGGGGCGTAAAAAATGACAACATCTAATGAATTAGTGCCGATGATTTTACCAACTGTCATGATTCCCCTTACGCTAGTGAGTGTGGGACTTTCAGTGGTGGCGACTTTTATTGCCGCTCTGTTTGGAATTCAGCTTAAATTAGAAGGACCTAAGAAATTATTAGAAGTTCTTCTTAAACCTAAAGTTCTTGCCAGTGCTTTTGCGCTGAATGCTCTGATCTTTGGGGGAATGCATGGCTGGAAGTGGTGGGCGAACTATCCCAGACTGATTAGTACGATTGAAAGTGAAACCAAAGAACGCGCCCAAAAGTCTGATCTCAATTACTCTGACGTACCAACTGTTCCGTTTCTGTTTACGTCGAGCAAATCTCAGGCCGATGTTCCAGAAGGTCTGGAGCAGGTTTGGCGTATTCATACCGGCAAGGGCTCGTTTCGCGCAGCTGTTGTGACTAATGACAGAGTCTTTTTTGGGAACGATTACGGTATTGTCAGAGAGCTTGAACTCACCACTGGTAAAGAAATTCGCTCCTTTTATATTGGAACTGCTGCCTCTTCTGAACTGACTCTCTGGAATAATTCCATCTATATTGGAGAAGGTGTCCATGATACCCACCACGCCCGAATTTACCGTTTCGACTTAAAGAGCGGTAATTTTCAAGGCAGCTATCAAACTCTTGGCCACACGGAAGCGCAAGCGGTTGTGGGAAGTTTTGAAGGTGAGAATACCTTGTTCGCAGTGGGGGGAGTTGACGGGCTCCATGCTGTTGACCCCGTCACTATGCAAGGAAAGTGGAAAGTAAACCTCGGTCACATGGATGCTGGCATTTTAGTTGACGAGGGTACGGTCTACATCGGGACAGGCCGGGAAAAAGATGATGATAAAAAGAACAAATGTTTTGCTGCTGCTCTCGATTTCAAAACGGGTAAAATCTTATGGCAACGTGAACTAGCGGCTTCAAGCTGGATGCGTCCTGTCGTTATTGGGGAGAACGTCTGCTATGTTGCAGGAGAAATTTATTTTCCAACAGAGCGTGGTCACATTTCTTGTTTTGATCGTAAGACCGGGGCCCATACCATCGCGATGAACACGACTGATCCTTTAGCAGGAACCCCGAAGGTTTTGGATAATTCTATACTCTACACTTCTATTCACGGATTGGTATGCCGCTTTGATCTTGAATCAAAACGTAATCTCTGGTGCTTTGATGCCAAGTTAAAAGATTCAAAATCTTTGGCAGGCGCTAGCTACGATCCTCGCGGGCACGTAGTGGTTTATCCTTCTATGACTAATGGCTTGTATGTGCTCGATCCAAATGACGGAAAAGTGCTGATGCACTGGAAGCCCACTAAAGAGCAGGCAGAGTGGAAAAAAACTTATGCCGACGTGACTGTCGCCGGTGATTACTGGATTGTGTCAGATGATGATGGGTCAGTGCGAGCTCTTCGAGCGAAGTTTGTCCCGAAGACGGCCCAAAAGTAAAATTTCCACTCCGACAATAAATCCCAGAGTGTGAGCAAGTAGGGTGAGGGGACTTTGTGATTGCCAGAGTCCCACACCCAGGATGAGTAGAGCAAAGAAAAGCATGCCATACTTTTTGTTGGCGAGTGACCAATAGGTATAGAGACCAATAATCACATGGCTACTTCCCAGAAAAGCTTTTCCATCTAACGAGAAGAGATGATTCACCATTACTAAAAGCAAAAGAACCTGAGAGTGAACCAAGAAACAATTAAGGGCGAGGAAAAAGCCCGATTTCTTCCGCTCCATCATCATTGCCACAGGTGCGAAGAAAATCAGATTAGTTAGTAGGTGCTGAAAGTTTATGTGGAGGAAGGGTGAGACCACAAGACTGAAACCATTGTGACGAAAAGGGTCACCAGGTAAAAAGCTTAGCCACTCTGTAGGATGCCCATTCACGCCGTAGACCGAATAGTCAAAGATGGGGGCCATAAGTGTGACGGCAACTGAGATCAGAATTAAGGATATTGTTGCGGCTGGCCGATGATTCATAAATAAATTTTCGCACAGTATGTAATATGCGACAATAGCAGATGAGTATGAAGAATAAAAAAAATATCATGTTCCTTTGCACTGGTAACTCCTGTCGCTCACAGATGGCCGAAGGCTGGGCCAGAAAATATTGGGGCCATGAGTTTAATGTCTACTCTGCCGGGACTAAAAAGCATGGCATGAACGAACGAGCGATCAAGGTGATGAAAGAAGTGGGCGTGGATCTTTCTACTCACCATTCTAAAATCACTGGTGAGCTGCCTGACGTGACATTTGATTATGTCATAACGGTCTGTGATCATGCGCATGAGAATTGTCCATTTTATCCTGGCTCAAAAGTTATCCATGTGGGATTTCAGGATCCACCAGCTTTGACTCGTCATATGACGGATGAAGAAGAAATATTAAAAGTTTATCGCCGAGTCAGAGAGGAAATTGAATCCTTTATTAAAAAGATGAAAAATCAATTGGAAAGCTAAATGGATATTTTTAAGTGGCTCAATTCACAATTACTACGGATGGACTGGCTACATGGTTTAGTTAAGGTCTTGGTTGAGGATGTATTTAAGTTACCTACGTCCAAGCAGTTGGGTGCCAGCGTTCACTTTTTTATCTACGACGTAATTAAGATCTTTATTCTACTTTCTGTGTTGATCTTTGTAATCTCCTGGATTCAAAGTTATTTCCCACCAGAGAGAACAAAGAGGATACTGGGGAACATGACCGGATTAAAGGCGAAACTTATGGGGGCCCTTTTAGGCACCATAACTCCTTTTTGTTCTTGCTCTTCAATTCCATTGTTTATTGGTTTTACCAACGCTGGACTTCCCATTGGAGTCACTTTCGCGTTTCTCATCTCATCGCCTCTTGTTGATCTTGCATCTGTGATACTTTTGGCGAGTATTTTCAACTGGCCTATAGCTATTGCCTACGTCATTACGGGAATTGTATTGGCCGTTATTGGTGGAGTGATCATTAGCAAGGCCAAGATGGAACAATATATTGAAGGTTTTGTTTTAAAGAATAAAATGGCTACCATTGAGCCGGAAAAATTATCTAATCAGGAACGCTCTCGTTTTGCTTTAGATCAAGTAGAGGATGTTTTTAAAAGGGTCTGGCCTTATGTCCTAATTGGCGTTGGAATCGGTGCCCTGATACATAACTGGATTCCTGAAACTTTTATAACTGGCATGATTGGAAAAAATCATTGGTGGTCAGTGCTTGTCGCGACACTTTTGGGAGTTCCTATGTATGCTGATATTTTCGGGACTCTACCAATTGCTGAGGCGCTGGTGAATAAGGGAGTAGGCCTTGGGACGGCTCTGGCCTTCATGATGTCCGTGACTGCTCTTTCTCTTCCGTCACTTATTATGCTTAAGAAAGTGATCAAAACTCCTCTGTTGGTTTTATTTACTGGGATAGTCACTGCTGGAATTATAATCATCGGCTATCTATTTAACACATTTGATTATTTGTTTATTTAAAGGAGTCCTCCATGGAAGTTAAAATTTTAGGGACTGGATGTCCGAAGTGTAAAAAACTGACTGAAGTCACAGAGCAGGCAGCAAAGGAATTGGGGATTGAAATCTCTATCGAGAAAGTCACAGATCTAGAGAAAATTCTTTCCTACTCAGTCATGTCTACTCCGGCCCTCGTTGTCAATGGAGTGGTTAAAGTGGCAGGGCGAATTCCTAGTCATGATGACCTCAAGAAAATGTTAGTATGACCAAAAGTAAAAGTAGTAATAGCATTCTGATTGCTTTTGCGCTTAATGCTGGATTTTCGGTGGTTGAGTTTATTGGCGGATACTACACGAACAGTGTCGCGATTACTTCCGATGCTCTTCATGATCTTGGGGATAGTCTCGCTCTGCTTTTCTCCTACTTTGCTGAAAAATTCAGTCTCAAAAAATCCGATGACAAATTTACCCACGGCTATAGGCGTTTCTCACTCCTTGCGGCCCTTATCAATGGCGTGATTCTACTAAGTGGCTCCATTTATGTGCTGGTTGACTCTATTCAGCGTCTACAACATCCTGAAGCTGTTTATGCCCCTGGGATGATCGGTCTCGCTTTTCTGGGGATTTTAGTTAATACCTTTGCCGCTTTGAAGCTGAGAGAAGGAGAGGGACTTAATTCTAAAATGATCTCTCTTCATATGCTTGAAGACGTGCTGAATTGGGTCGCTGTTTTGGTAGTTAGCATTATTCTTTTATTTCGTCCGTGGTACATTCTGGATTCAATCCTTTCGATCTTAATCTCGTTGATCATTCTTAAGGGTGTTTATAAAAATATGATTAACATTGGTTTGATCTTTTTACAGCGCTTCCCCGATGGGTTAATTATTGAAGACATCCGCAAGACAATAACTCAGTACTCTCATGTTGAAGACGTTCACCTTATAAAGGGATGGTCGATTGACGAGAGTAAGTTCAATATGTCGCTTCACATACGAGTTGGTCTAAATACGAGCATTGCTGAGCTCGATGCATTAAGAAGACAAATCGAAGATTATCTCCGCCAAAAAGATGTGCTTGAAGTCACGATCCAGTTCGAGGGAATTGGTTGTTCCTATAGTGCAAAAGTTTTGGAGCACTAAGCGTTGCTTGACCATTGAAGTCACTTCTAAGCTTCGGCTGAGGTGACTTATGTATTTAAAACCCCTGCTGTTATTGATTCTTCTGCTCACCATCATCACTGCCTGTGGTAAAAAACCATCATCTGATAAGCGTGTGACTCCCATTGTTCAAACTCAGATTCAGGAAGTCATGGCCAATCAGAAGTTTGAGTGTGCTTCACTTGGCGGCAGCTGCCCTGCTGGTATGAGCAGACTTTTTATCCTTGATCCCTTTAACTCAGAAGAGTCAGCAGTGTGTTCGGGATTTATGGTCTCGGCCACTCGTTTAGTGACCAATCATCATTGTCTTTCAACTGATTTTGAATGCGCTAATACTTATATCGCAGTTTATAATGGTGCGAACTATGAACAAACCAAGTGTAAGTCGATTGTTAAAACTGAGGAAGATGTGGAGGATCCTAATGATCCCTCGCGAGAAATTGATTTTACTGTGATGGAAGTAGAGAATTTGTATGCTGGTGAGCACTTTAAGCTTTCTAACTCTCTAGCAGATGTCGGGGACCTGATCCACGCATGGGTCATCGATCATACGGGACTGGATCAAGACCCAATCAATTTAACTGATTCTCGCATTACAGAATTTGAATGTCGTGTGATTGATCAGGACGACACGGCGTCCTTGATGATGATGAAATGCCCCATTATCAGCGGCAACTCCGGCAGTCCTGCGCTGAATACCAATGGAGAAGTCATCGGTGTCATCTGGGGCGGAACGTCCGGCGACATTGACACTAATTATGACTTAGATTCCAGAAGGCAACTCGATGAGTATGGAGTGGCGACGGAAGTTAATCATTTTAGAGAGTATGTTAGTAAGACTTCACTTTAGTCACGAGGCCTTCAATGAATTCTTCATCGATAATTCCTGCGCGGTTTTCAGGTGATTTCTTTTCCCATTCAACAAGAAGTTCAGTGATCTTAGTCACCTTACATTTTTTGAATAGGCATTTTGAAGTAGCAGCATCCACGTTCAGCAAAACTTCTGTCTCAAATGATTGTAGCTCGTCGATAAATGGTTTTTTGATCAGATTGACAGGGTTCCCTGACTCCGGAACTGTGAATCCATTATCCTTATAGGACTTTAGCATCTCATTGCCGCAACTCTGGTTTACGTCTTTTGATTTAGAGTCTTCATAAACATAGCGGCCCAAATATCCGGAAGAGTAATCTTCTTTGCTGGATTCATAACTCAACATTTTCTCAGGCGCGCCACCAGTCGACTTGGTCACTGAATAGACCTCAACTTTTGAGACGGCGCCCAGGCATGACTTAAGCCAGTTGGAAGACTTAATTGAGCCAAGTTTATTTCCCATCGCACTCATGCGATTGGGAATTTTTGAATTGATAATTGTTTTAACTGAAGGAGCGTACTCTTCGGGCACGTTTGAGACTTCAGGGATTTTGGCGATTATACAGGCCGAGGTAAAGTCTTTGGCCTCTTCGCAAGCCGTTATTGCCGGTTTGATATCAACTTTGGCAGCTTTATCCAGAGTGGCAGCCATGGTCGTCTCTGATTTCGCGCATATTTTGCTGGCGGCATTTTTAATCACTCGCTGGGCGCCTTGCTCACAGAAATCGGGTTCATTCACCAGAACTTCTTCGTGCTGTTTGGCACGTGCCGTTTTAAAGTTTTTAAAACAAGCGCTATTTTTGATGTGGGATTCAGCTGTTCCAAAGGAGTAGTAAGTCGAGTTTCCAGATTTTGATTGTGGGTAAGTAAATGAATCGTGTTCGAATTTCATTTCCTTCATACATTCAACCAGGGCAGCACCGCACCCAGACTCATCAGCTATCAGGTTATTGAGTTTTGGCCAGTTCAGTTTTTGCTCCTTGGCCCAGACTTTGTCTTTGAATTCTGCTCCATTAAAAACATGCTTTTTCATATAAGCATATTTGGTAGGAGCTTTTTTCTCGAGAACTTCCGGATGGAGGACAAAGTTCATACATGATTCTGCATAATCTTCGGCTGGAGCGGATTGAGCATAACCACTTACAAATGATCCAGACTTAGAATGGACCCAGCTTGTACTACCATTTTTTGCAGTCACTTCTTTCCATCCACTAAGTGCCTTGAAGGCAGAACTTTTTTGTTCACTTGTCATACTTCCGTAATTGGTTGCGTAGTACCCCTTGTAGTCATGATGGTGACATAGTTCGTGAATGATAACTTCTTGAGGCCAAGAGGTGTTGTCGTAAGCACTTTTACCAGTTGTCACACCTGTCAGGCCGGCATCATAAATAACTAGATCTGCCGGATAAGAGGAACCAATCTCTGGACTCGCATAGGCGGCGACATTTGAACCATGTCCATGCCCTCGCAGCCCATCTCCCTGACGGTCAATGTCTTTCACAAAAGGAAGGTTTCGAAGTTCTTTGGGAAGTTTACTTACGGCGGCATCAAGTTCCCGAACTTCCAGCGCTGACCAAGGTTGGTCGGCCTTATTCTGATTGATGGATTGATCAAGGCTCAGGTTATATCCGCTTTTTGCCTTAAAGTTAAAGACCTGCATGGCAGCTTCTTTAGATTTGAAAAGTTTTTCAAATGCACACTGGATAGTGGCACATTCTTTGGCTGCTGATGCCCAGCCTTTAGGTGGTTTTGCTCCCAACATCGCATTCGCGATTTTAAGCTCTTTGTCAGAACCTTTGAGGCTAAATCCTTTTACCATCTGAGTGACTTGAGGCAAGCCCCCATAAAATTTTATATATTCTGCAGTTACTTTTTTAAGCAGGAGCTCATCTTCTGTGGGACACACTTTTACATTGGCAAGATTCGTGATTTCAGTGCCAAATTGTTCTAAGGTATTTTCAGAAAGACAACTTAGGTTCTCGTCCTGAGCATAGACCAGAGACGAGGACATTGAAATCACAACCAGGGAGAGTAGAATTGAGTTTTTCATAATTATTCTACCTTCTTAATTTTATCACTTGGATTCATTTTTTTGGTGGCATCACTGAAGAGGCACTCACGGTTGGCGCGGGCCCCTGGAATATCCTGGACCAGGATCGACTTGATCATGCCTTTTGGAGTGAGTTCGTAGCGGCTTTTAGTTTCAAGATCAAAAAAGAAAACACGATTAAGTGGAACATCACCACTCATCGGTTGAACCAGGCAGTGCCCTTTGGTTTCGCTCTTTAAAAAGTCTTGTGAGGAAACGGGATTGGTAAAATCTATTTTGATCGATTGAATGACATCTCCTTCAGTTTGGATTTCATAATCCACACCTTTGAGAGAATCTTCCATTTTTAATCCGCTCATTTTCTTTTTCTGGGCGGCCAAGCTTTCCCCGGGTTTAATCGAGAGCAACTGCTTGGGACTCAAGCTGGCGGCAAAAGTGAAGGGAGATAGACTTAAGACAATGGCCAATGGGATGATTTTTTTCATCCTGACCTATCGTCCTGGTACTCACTCAAGTTTAGGGCAAAAGAGAAAAGCTCGGGTATATTTTTACTGGGTAAGCTTTTGTTTTATCTCAAACCACTGGCGATCCAAAGTTTCGCGGTCATCCGGATGTGAGATGCTGATCAGGGCCTTGGCGCGCTCATTAAGGGTTTTACCAAAGAGATTAACACTTCCAAACTCCGTGACCACGTGGTGGACATGGGCACGAGTGGTAACGACTCCGGCACCTTGCTTAAGGCTTGATACGATTCGAGGATGTCCTTTGCCGCTTCGAGAAGCGATGGCAAAAATCGGCTTACCGCCTTCAGACAGAGCGGCAGCACGGATGAAATCCATTTGACCACCAACCCCTGAAATAACCCTGTGGCCAATAGAATCTGCACAGACCTGGCCGGTGAGATCGATTTCCACCGCTGAGTTAATCGCCGTGACTTTGGGATTTCTCATGATGTTGATAGGGTAATTGATATAGCTCGTTTCTAGATTGAGTACTGATAAATTGTCGTCAACGAAATCATAAAGTTCTTGTGAACCGATGATGAAGGCAGAGGTCGACGTGCCCTGATGGAATTTTTTAAGAGAGTTATTGATGACGCCCTTTTTAATTAGTTCCAATGCTCCATCTGACCACATCTCCGTGTGAAGCCCGAGATTCTTGTGGCCGGTGAGGAAGCGAGCAACTGCATTGGGAATGGTCCCGATTCCAAGTTGGAGAGTGGCACCATCTTCTACTAAAGCGGCAACATTTTTTCCAATGAAGAGCTCTACGTCTCCCAACACTGGAGGAGCAGCAGCGTGAATGGGTGTGGATTTTTCAAAAGCATAATCAATATCGTTGATATGAATAAACCCATTTCCATGTACTCGCGGCATTTGTGGGTTGATGTGGGCGATGACCAGCCCCGCGCAATCCACGGCCGCCTTGGCGATATCAACACTCACTCCAAGGGAGACAAAACCATGCTGATCCGGCGGTGAAACCTGGACCAGGGCCACATCTATTTTTTTGATGCCTTGACGGAATAATTGAGGAATTTCGGAAAGAAAAACTGGAAGGTAATCAATTCGTTCGTAATCCAGTTTTCCCCGTAAGTTTCTCCCAGTAAAAAGATTGGTGATTCTGAACTCGGCGTGAGCTTCAGAAGCATAGAAACATTCACCTTCAGTATGCATGTGAAGCATCTCGATATCCTGGAGATCCGGGAATTCGCTGGCCAGGATCTTGAGCATCTCAACAGGAGTTGCTGCTGCACCATGGACGAAGATCGTGGAGTGGGACTTGATTGAGGACAATGCCTCTTTGAAACTAGCGCATATTTTCATGTGCTTTATTAAAGGGAAAGTGCTCCAAATTGGCCAGTAGTCTTTGGGCAAGATTGTCCAACTTTTATACATATGTGCAGTGGGGGTCCTTTCCTATGATCTATGTCGCTAATATTCCTTTGTCACTTATGGAGGGAGTTGGTACTGGGCTTGCTTATATAAAGGGAAACGGAGACCCCCAGATGAAAAACCTTATCCTGATTGCTTTTCTACTTTCACTTGTTGCTTGTGGTAAAAAAAGTCAGTCGTCAGTGGATAGTAGTTTAGTAAAGCTGCCTGGTGTTCCATACCTGGTTGCTTCTGATGTTGCGGTTGAGGAAGTTACAGAAGAAGAAGTAACTGAAGAAGAAGTAACTGAAGAAGAAGTAACTGAAGAAGAAGTAACTGAAGAAGAAGCTGAAGCCACGATCAAAAATTATACCTGTGACTTTTCAAATCAAAATGATTCAGCTCGAGTTGAGATTCAAATCCAGAAAGATGGAAACAAAAAAACTGCAGTGCTTGTTGGGCAGGGAACAGATGGGAAGTTTACTTTTGATGGATTTACATTAAGTCCTTCTGGAAACGAAAATGCATCAGTGTCTCATGAAAACCCAGATCAATTAGTTGAAGAAGGGACTGTTATCAAAATAAGTGCACGAATTGTCATGAACGAAGCGATCAACGAAGGTGAGCTGCAGGTTTCTTACAAGGTTAGAAATGCTGGAAAGGGCGTTACTGATACAGCATTTCAAAAACTTGCAGATATTAATAACTGTTCAGTGAAATAAACGAAATTAAAAATTTTACCATTGAGTATTTCAATCTATTGGTCATAGAATAATGTCTTAATATAATCCAATGCGCAAACTGATGGGCCAAGGAAATTTTATGACTACTAAACTTCACGTAAATTCTGATCGTCTCTGGAAAAGTCTTATGGATATGGCCCAAATTGGAGCCACTGAAAAAGGCGGCGTTTGTCGTCTTGCTTTGACCGATTTGGATAAAGAAGCACGAGACCTTTTTGTGAAGTGGTGTAAAGACGCCGGTTGTACAATTAAAGTTGATAAGATGGGTAACGTCTTTGCTCGCAGAGCAGGGAAAGATAATACGCTTGCTCCAGTGGTCACTGGAAGTCATATCGACAGTCAACCGACTGGCGGAAAGTTTGATGGCGTCTACGGAGTACTTGCCGGGCTTGAAGTGATTCGTACACTCAATGATGCAAAAATTGAAACCCTAAGACCAATTGAAGCCTCTATATGGACCAACGAAGAAGGCTCACGATTTGCTCCAGCGATGGTTTCGTCAGGAATCTTTGGCGGAGCTTTTGATCTTGAGTATGGACTCAGCCGTGCTGATCTTGACGGCAAAACGATGGGCGAAGAATTAAAACGTATTGGATATGCTGGCGATGAACCAGTAGGCGGAAGACCATTCCATGCTTTTTTTGAAGCACACATTGAGCAGGGTCCAATTTTGGAACACGACAAAAAACAAATTGGAATTGTTCAAGGTGGTTTGGGTCAGCGCTGGATGGAAGTCACAATGGTTGGTGTTGAGTCTCATGCTGGACCTACGCCTATGAGAATTAGAAAAGACGCCATGGTGGGTGCTGCCTCCGTTATTACTGCTGTTAATAAAATTGGTAATTCGTATCCGAATGCTTGTGCAACAGTTGGGCTTGTTCAATGTATGCCAAACTCTCGTAATACTATTCCGGGAAAAGTTTTTTTCACCATCGATCTTCGTCACAATGAAGATGAGACCTTAACTAAAATGGCCAACGAAGCCAAAGACGCTTGCGAGAAAGCCGCAAGTGCCAATGGTCTTAAATTAGAATACAAAGAAATTTGGTATCTTCCTCCAACTCATTTTAGCCAAGATTGTGTAGCGGCAGTTAAAAAAGCAGCTGATGACTTAGGACTAACTTCTATGCCGATCATCAGTGGTGCTGGGCATGATTCATTCTACATCAGCCGTGTAGCTCCTGCTGCCATGGTGTTTGTTCCTTGCGAAGGCGGGATCAGTCACAATGAAATTGAAAATGCTAACCCAGAAGATATTGCTGCCGGATGCTCCGTTTTATTAGGGGCGATGGTTGAGCGGGCCAATGCAGTCTGAATTAGTCATCACCGAAACTCTGGTTGGATCCGGCAAGGAAACCTCTCGAGGCGCACTGCTTGTTGTGCAGTACGAAGGCTTTCTGGAAGACGGTACCAAGTTTGATTCTTCCCTTGATCGTGGAAAAACATTTGAGTTCGTATTCGGTACGGGGCGAGTTATCAAGGGCTGGGATCAAGGTCTAGTGGGAATGAAAGAAGGCGGAAAGCGTACTCTTTTTGTTCCCTCGCATCTTGGCTACGGCGACAGACAAATCGGAAGTTTTATCAAACCCCATTCCAATTTAATTTTTCATGTAGAATTACTTGAGGTTCGTACTCGCGGCTGACTTTAATCCCACCATTCCTTCATGGAAGTGTTTAGTGTCATTGGTCACTGACTGAATTGAAGAATCGATCGAAGCCTTCAAGCCTTTGGCCCTCATCAGAATATCAAACTCGCAACCGGCGAGGTAATCAAAGACTTCTACCGGAATGATCGTCTCTATGAGTTCTTCTTGGTAGAAAAGATTTGTTTTTCCGCCTGTGACTAACGAGTGCTCAAGGATATTTATTCCTTGCATCTCTTGTGCTGATAACTTGTGTGATATAAATTCCTTCCCGTCACATCTGAGAATAATTTCATTCGTCACTGATCCCCTTGGACCAGTCACAGAAAGTTGCAAATTATACTGAACTCCATTTTTGGTTTTAACCAGATAGGGATTAAGTTTAATGGCATTGATGACCGAGAATTGATTGCCTTTCACTGGTGTGATGACCGGAGTTCTGGCATCATTCAATTTTGTAATTTTCTCAGAAGTGTATTTGATGTCTTCAGTGATTGGATCTTTCTCCTCTGTAATGTCACTTGGCGTCGGCATGAGTTCTTCTATCAACGCGCAAGAGCTAAGGAAAACTAAAAATGAAAATTTTATGAATGACATGATTCCTACCTAGTTGATTTGTTATTATTCTAACTTTTTGCTTCGTAATAGTCAGAATTTTGTTACCCTTTAAGCATGAAAACAAAAGCGATACGATTTTATAAAACTGGTGGCCCGGAAGTTTTAACTTACGAGGACATTGATGTCCCAGAGGTTCAGGCCGGCGAGGTGCTTATTCGCTACCATGCTATCGGGGTAAACTTCATCGATAACTACTACCGCTCGGGGTTGTATCCAACGGAGCTTCCTTCGGGGCTTGGTTTTGAAGGTGCAGGGGTGGTTGAAGCTCTAGGTGAGGGAGTCATCCACCTTAAGAAAGGGGATCGAGTGGCCCATCCCAAAGGCCCATTGGGAGCTTACGCTCAAATGCGAACCATTCCCGCCTGGCATGTGGTGAAAATTCCGGATGCCATTTCTTTTGAAGAAGCTGCTGGAATGATGCTCAAGGGACTTACTGTTCAATATTTATTTCGACAGACCTATGAACTCAAAGCGGGCCAGACGATCTTATTTCACGCCGCTGCCGGTGGAGTTGGCCTGATTGCCTGTCAGTGGGCCAGACACTTAGGGGTAAAACTGATTGGTACCGTGAGTTCAAAGGAAAAAGCCGAAATTGCCAAGGCCCATGGGGCCTGGGAGACCATCAACTACACAAATGAAGACGTTGTGAAAAGAGTTTTAGAGTTAACTAACGGAGCGAAGGTTCCCGTAGTGTATGATGGAGTCGGGAAGGATACTTGGGAGACTTCCCTCGATTGTCTTAGCTCCCGCGGCCTCATGGTGAGTTTTGGAAACGCTTCTGGTCCAGTGACCGGAGTGAATCTTGGAGTTCTGGGAAATAAAGGTTCACTTTATGTCACTCGCCCCATGCTTTGGTCTCACGTTGATACGCCTGAAAAACTTCAGGCGTCATCAAACGAGCTTTTTGATCTGGTGATTAAAAAGGAAATAAAAATCGACATCGGTGGAATCTATCCACTGGCCGATGCGGCACTTGCTCATCAAGATTTACAATCCCGAAAAACCACTGGTGGATTGATTCTTATTCCCTAAATGATGACTACTGGTACGAGTCCATCTCTTCATGATTTGAGCGTGGAGAGTAGTTTTTCTCCTCAGAGAAATTCACTAGTTTATTATAAAGATCCTGAGTTTCCTCTGGGAAATCTGAGAGTTCAATCCCTTCAAGTTGAAGTTGTTTGAACTTTTTCAGAATTTTTTTCATGGCCATGTCTAGTTCTTGAAATTCTTTCTGATGAGGAAGGTTAGGTGTCGCTTTGATGGCTTCCTTTACCCCTTGAGCATTCGCAAGTTTTACAAACTTTTTAATATCACGAACCGGAAGTTCTTTGAGGTGGTCAATCGCTTTATGCTGATCATCCTTGCTGAGCTTGACGATTTCATTGGTTTGACTGAGTGAGAGTTTACCAAGTTTGCGCGCCTCTTTAACAGAAGGAGCGGCCATTTCATCACGATTGATAGCTTCATGAATTTGTTTTGGTGATAGGCCTGTTTTTTCAGAAACCATATTCAAAAATTTTTCAGCAGGAAGGACAACGACGTCTTCGCTTTTAGTTTCTGTGTCAACATCTGCCGTTGGATAAAGCTCTTGGTAGATTTCTTTGGCCCGACGAAGGTGCGATTCGATTTCAATTTTGGAGAGATCTTTGCGAACAAGATTCTCATCAATAGAGACCAGTTCATTTTCTAGTGGATTGCGATCTATGACGAGTACTGATGTCTCGGTATAACCCAGATTAAGCATCGCCTGGTAGCGACGAGCACCGGCCAGGATGACATTGTCGGGAGAGATCACCAGAGGAGCAATAAGGCCCAAAGTTTGAATCGACTTCTCCAGATCTGTCACATCAGTGCCTAGACGTAAGTACGGATTCGTTGCCTTCAGCTCATTGAGCTTTCTCGTTTCCAAATTGGACTCCCTCGAAAAATGTGGTGGTAGGTGATGTTCCGTTAGCGGACAAGGATTGTCAGGTAAAAGAATTTCACAAATTCTGTCTTCAAATAAGCATTATTGAACTCACTTTTTGGATTTTGTTTAGACTTTGGTCAGTCTGTCCTAAGTAGTCACTCTGGCCCCTAAATTGGCCTCCCAAGTACCCATTTTGACTCTAATTAATTGACTTAGGTTGGCATTGCTTTTGCTTATACCTCATTAGGTCCTCGAAACTTTACTAAGGTTGAGCATGAAAAACTTTTTATTTATCTTCTTCGTTTTAACTCTGGTTTCTTGTGGAAAGAATGGAAAGAACGGATCAAACGGTCTTGATGGTGCCACCAGCATGGGTCTTAATGGTGTTTCAACCGGTGTCGACTTTGCGGATATTGAACCGGGTCTAGCCTGTGCCAACGGAGGAATTTCAATTTTTACATTTGAAGACGGTAACTCGGATGGACAACTTCAGAGTGATGAATTTGTCATTAAAGTTAAGGCGCTTTGTAACGGCATAAATGGTCTTAATGGAAGTAATGGCACTAATGGAGTAGACGGTATAGATGGTGTTAATGGGACGAATGGAGTGAATGCTTCAATAACGCTTGAAAGTGTAGCCTCAAGCTCTAGTTGTCCAAGTGGTGGAGTTAAAATTTCGAGCAGTTCATCTTTTCCTGTAGAAATTTGTAATGGAGCCGCTGGACTTAACGGTGAACAAGGTCTGCCTGGTATGCAGGGTATCCCTGGGAACTAATGGAACTAATGGAACTAACGGTACCAATGGAACAAATGGAACAATTGTAACTCCAGTTAAATTTTGCGCCACTGATAACAGCACTTTTCCTGAATACGGACTACTGATTGGTGGAGAACTATTTGCGGTTTACTGGGGAACAACTCCAGCATCCCCTCATAAAGCACAAGCCTTTTTGACTAAACTGGTCGCTGGTAACTACATGAGCACCGGTGGAAACAATTGTCTCTTCTCAGTGCCTGCTCCCTAGGCACATGATCAAAAACTTTACGATTTAGAATATAAAAAGGGCCTTCGGGCCCTTTTTTATTGGCACCATGCTTGCTCTAACTAACAACATGAAAAAATATCTTTGGACTACAGCTCTGTGCCTTTTACAGTTTACCTTCCTAGCGCATGCGCAAGTCCCCCCCTTTATGTGCCATCTTTCCATTAGCAGTCCCAGTGGTGTGAGTTCGCTTTGTAATGCCGTTCATATCGGGCAGGGAAGACTTTTATCGGCCGCCCATTGCTTCCCAGAAGGGAAAAATACCATCACCCACGGGATCGTACTCGCTAGTTGCGGTGGGGAGGAGTTCATGGATTTTTCAAATTTAAGAAAGGCTCCAGATTCACCTAAGGGGACTTTAGGTGAGGATATATCTCTGCTTGAGTTCTCGCCCGAACTAAAAGGGGACTGGATCGTGCCTACAAGTTACCCAGCTATGTATTTTGCAGGCGGCCAGCTTAGGAGCGGTGTCGATTGTGAAATATTGGCCTTGAGAGGCGCATACCCATCAAAGCAGTTGAAGCGTATAAAAGTAGACCAAACCATGGAGCTGAGAGCTCTCAATAATAGTAGCGATGAACCGACTCAAATCCAGATGAAGTTAAAGTCAGGTGGTGCTCTTAATGCGGGAACAAATGTCCAAGAAGGGGACTCAGGTGGTGCTCTTATTTGTCGTTATTCGAAAAATGCCCGCCATGAATTAGTCGGGATAATCATGAATTATGGGACAGATCGTGTGACCAAAAAAATTATGCAAAATGCCTTCTCTCCAGTCTTTGGCCCGGGGGCTAAAAAAATCTTACTGCCTAAGAGGTGAAGAAGGGTTAGGATTATCCCAGAATGAAGATATTTTTGCTAATCCTACTTTGTTGGTCTCAATCAGGCTTTTCACAAAATGATGCCCGCCTTGATGAGGTGAGCTTACTCAAGGCCTGTTCAAAGCATGATCTGCCGGCCTGTGAAACTCTTGGCGCATACTATATTAAAATTGAGAATTGGGAAAAGGCGAACATTGTTGGCACAGCACTTTGCGACAAAGATCGCTCTATAGGCTGCACGTATGCTGGTATTTCACTTCTCGCAAAAGGCAAGGCTTCGGAAGGCACTAAGTTTTTGACGAAGTCCTGTGATAAATTTGAACCTTTTGCCTGTCGATCCCTTGGCCGTTTAATGAAAAAAAGTGGTGAAGGCAATTTATCCCATCTGTATTTCAGAAGGGCGTGCCATTATGGACTCAGGGATGTCTGCTCTGATCTTAAAAAAGGCAAAACAATATTTTCCAAAGAGGGATTGGATTTCATCGCTAAAATCCAAGAGGATTGTGCTGACACACAACTTTCTTCATGCACTGATAGGCTTTCAAGTCTATCAACCTGTTCAAAGCCTTTGAGCAAAGAAGATTGCCAATTAATACCAGGACATCTCTCAATATTTTTTCGCGCCAAGCTTATGCAGTCTGAAGCCAAGTTTTCATTGTTATCTGTAGTTGCTTCTCAAAAAGCTTTAAAAGCAGATCCTAAGATCAAAACTTATTCCTATGATCTTTCATCTGTTCTCAGAAATTATAAACCACTGGCCAATTATCATTACGTATTTGGTTTCATGAAGGCATGTGCTCCCAAAGAGAAAACAACATCGTCAGAGCTCTTTCCGGACTCTTATCAAGGCTTAGATTCACGAGTGAGATCCAAAATCAGGAGTTACTTTTTAAAGAGCAAGTCCGCTGATTGTTACAATCTAACCGGTGGGTTTGAGGCTTATGCTGTAGCAAATCTGGATCCCTTAAATAAGGATCGCCTTGATGTGTGGAAAATAGACCAAAATGGAAATTTAATTCAGGTCGTAGATGGCCTACCCCGACCTTAACGAATAGGGATTTATATGGAAAAGCCTAGAACAGAAATGAATTTGACCAAGCTGAGAATGCTATGGTTCGCTTTACTTTTTTCGCACTTCTTGTATGGGATGGTGTTGATTTATGTCATCCAACAAAACAGTAATCCTCCCAGTGCAATTTCTCCTGTCGTTATTTCAGCCGTGACAACCCTGGCGGTCTTGGTATTTTTCGCCGCGATATACTTGCCTCGCTTTATCCTAAATGTTGTAAAGGAGAATTTGCGAAAAAGAAGCGGCGGAACCGATATTTCCTATACAAAAATTGAAGACCTCATGATCCTGTTTGCCCCGGGGTTTATTATCAGGCTTGCACTGCTTGAGGCTGTTGCGATGTTTGGATTTGTATTGGCTTTCATGCACAAGGATATTGATTTTTTTATTCCTTTTGCGACGGCAAGTGTGTTTGCCTATTTTTTAAATTACCCATCTGAAGAAAAAGTAAAAAAAGCATTTAATTAACAGAGAGAGAGAGAAAATGGAAGATAGTGAATGGCTAAGTCAGGAAGATAAAAATAAACTAGATTCTCTTAAGAGAGAATTGGCAAAGCTAAAGGCTGAACACCGAAAATTTGCCAAAAACAAAGGCAGCATTACGCCGGAAGATAAAGACAAGTGGAAACTCAATTCACAGAGAACCAACCAGATTTATATCGAGATCAAAGACTTAAGATTCAAAAATGTGATGGAAGCTGGCAAAGGCTAGTTTTTTAATTCATAGTTCATATAAAAAAACAAATAGATTTAAACTGAACAAAACAAAAGCGGGCATTATGGCCAATAGTGGGTCGTGAATTCTAAGCCTCGCCATAATACCGAGTAACATCAAGGTCGCGAGACCAGCAGATGAAAACAAAAGAAGTGGTTTAAAGGCCATGCCAACTGCGAGCCCGAGGGCCCCAGCGATCTCAAGCGCACCCGTAAGTTTCTGAAATTTTGATAGTTTATACCTCTTAAACTCGACAATTCTCTTATTAGAAAACAAACAAGTAATTCCATAAAATAGAAAAGTGATGATCGAGATTATTTGAGAGGTCATTGATATTAATTTCATTTGTCTCAACTATAGTCATGGCTGCTTTTGCAAAAGTATATTAAAAAAGAATGAACAATTCTTAAGAGGAAGAAAAATGGACCAAAAGATCTATACGTTAACAAATGTTTTACAGATCGTTATTGCAATGGGCCTTCTTAATGTATGGCTTCTTCGATCTAATCAAAACACTCCTTATCGTGGAGGAAATGCTCGCTCGTTAACGGAAGAGTTTTCTTCCTATGGACTCCCAAGTTGGTTTCGCTATTTAATCGGTTTTTTAAAATTGAGTTGCGCTGTTTTTCTTATTGTTGGCATTTGGATTCCTATGGTTGTACTTCCAACGGCACTGCTCCTCTCGTTCTTAATGGTTGGGGCAATTTTCATGCATCTTAAAATTAGAGATCCATTTAAGAAATCTCTGCCAGCTTTATTAATGCTCATTCTCAGTTTTAGTACTTGCGTGACTTCTTTGTGAGTATCTCTCGATCCTTAAAAGAGAAATTTGACAGTTACGATCTAGAATCCACCGACCGTATTATTCGAATGGGGTGGGAGGACCGGACTAGTTATCATGCGATTGAGTTGCAATTTAATCTAACGCCCTCTGAACTTGTCCACTTTATGCGATACTCCTTGGATGAGAAATCTTTCAAACGGTGGAGGCGCAGAGTTTTTGAACAAGGGAAATTAAAAAATTCTCCCCACTCGGATTTTAGGTTTAAGTGCAAGTCACAAAGAATTGATGGCAGTACCAAAAATTATAAATGAAATTTTTTTCGCCTCAATAACTTTGCGATTGGTATTGGTTTTCGTTTATTTAAAGAGTTAGCAAGAGAACGTTTGCTTTATTCAAGTAACTGACTTTGTTGGAATATTAAAGAGTTCTTAATCGTTCCATAGTTCGCATTATGATTTACGGAAGAATTTAACTACTTCGGAAATAATGGGGTGCCGATGAAGTCTGGATATTTTCCTGTTACGACAAAATTCATTTGTTACTTTAAAACGGCACTTCCCTTTGACGTATATCTAGAGCGTTTTGAAGGCAAATTTATCAAGATATATCATAAAAATGGTGAGCACGATCCAAGTCAGATTTACCGGTTTGAAAATAAAAATATATCCACTCTCTATATATCTGCTGAGGATAAAAATGCTTACGGACAATTTTTATCCCGAACAATTGATATGTTTAATCATGGGGCTTCCGTTCTTGATAAGGAAAAGATGATTGATGTTATCCAGACTAGCTTAGAGCTCACCTTTGAAAGGATTACTGAGCAAAATGATGAACTCGATTCAAATATACAATGGGCCTCTCAACAAATTCAAAGCTCACTTCGCCTGATGGAAGACGACTTGACCTCGGCGATCGAGATATTTAAGGCACTTTCAGAAGATGCTCAATTATTAAAACATTCATATCTTGTTTCGCTTTTCTCGCTGGCCCTTGCTAAGAAATTGAATTTCTCTAATGAAAGAAACTTAATGGGAATTGGTCTAGGGGCTCTCTTTCACGACATCGGACACACTAGAATAAACGCAGAAATTTTTAAAAAAGTTCATCTTAATCCTAAAGAATGGGAAGAGGTAAAAGATCACCCACAGCTAGGCTTAAGAATTATTGATCATTCCAAAGGTATCCCTTCTGACGTAAGATCAATTATTCTTCAACACCACGAACAACCTAATGGGCGCGGATACCCAAACAGACTTAGTGGGAACAAAATTTTCCCGCCAGCGAAAATCGTTTGTATTGCCGATGGTTTTTGTTCACTCGTTTCAAAAGCGTCCTACAGGGAAACAATTTTTTCCACTGACCAAGCCATTTCAATGATGAGAGAAGACATTGGCCATTATGACGCTGAATTTTTAGATGCCTTCGTCCAGGTTATAGCTGGAGACAAAAAAAAATGTGCCTAGTTTACTGAGATAAAGACTTCTCTAAAATCAATCCCTCTGAACTTGTAGGGGGTATTATTCCCATGAGAAATGATAAAGTTGGAGCAATATCCACCACGCCGCCTCCAGCATATTTGCCGGCTTTGAAAGGCTTCCCAACAAAAATCATAGGAACATATCGATCATAAGAATAACCACTCATATGGGTCGTTGCTCCGTAAGCAACGATATAATTTGGTTTAGGGATCATCATAATGTCCCCACTTCTCCCTTCAAAATATGTTCTTAGGATTTGTTTTTCGTGTTGCTCTGCTGGCAGAGTCCTTCTCCTGACGTCTGAGCCCGAGAAGATTTCTGCTATCCCAATTAGCAATTCTTTTTTCTTCGCAATATGAAGTGCAGCCTCATCTCGAATTTTGAAAAGATTAAGATTCTTTTCAGCGATCACTTTTTGATTGATATAAAAATTTAGTTCTGAAGGTGGCAACATCCACTTGCTTGATGGCTTTCCGTATTTTTTGGTTAGATAGTTTTCTATCTCTGAAGCGATGGCCTCCTGATTAAGATAACCTGATGGGATTTTATTTTCTTTTAATACGAGGGGGTTGCCGGCGACACCATGATCAGCGGTCAACACAATCCAAACAGAATCAAGTCCACCGGGCACCTTGAGGTTAATTTGATTGAGGAAGTTGGAAAGGGTTTGGTCTTCCAAGACAGTTGTTTCTTTAATTTCTTCGCTCTCAGGACCAAAATTATGACCAACATAATCATGACTTGAAAAACTGATGGCAAGAACATCTGTGGAATTGCCCTGACCAAGTTTGAATTCATCCATCGCCTTGTTGGCAACTTCTACTGGCATTTCGATAGCGGCCGGAAACAACAAACTAGTCGTGCTTCCTACTTTTGCTTTATGTGGAAAAGAGAGGCCCATGTCCTTAGTGTATTTCGACTCCGGTACATTTTTGTTGGGATTAATGGTTTGGGATAATTTCATTTCCCATTTTTGCTCTGAACCCATTTTTTTCTTTAGACCATCATTGATGTCTGTAAGCCATTGGGGGAGTACCTTGGTCTTTAAGTAGTATTCACTTGATACCCATTTAAATGATTCCAAATCAAACCAAAGTGTCAGATCAGAGCGATGACCACCCATTAATATCGCCGAGCGGTCTTTTAATGCAATGGAGACCACTTTAGAATTAGAATAAGCGTTTTTTAGTTCATCACCAAATGTCGTCCCGATAAGATTTTTTGGTGATGTTCCGACATGAGGATTTGAGGGATTTGCACCAACGGTTTTTTGACTCTGATCTTCTGTGCAGTATACAAATGCCTGAGTCTCAGCATTATACCAATCATTGTTTGGAATGCCGTTCTGATAGGCATAGGAGCCAGTTAAAATCGTTGCGTGACCAGGGCCAGTCATATTCTGAAGCAGACCATACTCAGCGTGAGAGAAGTAAGCCCCTTTTTCCATCAGGTAATTAAATCCCCCAACTTTTTTACCCTTGGTGCCAGGCAAAAATAGGTGTGAAAACTTTTGTAAGTAATCGGCCCTAAACTGGTCAACGGAAATAACTAAAATGAGTTTTGGTTTCTCGGCTTTTGAAAATACCGGTTGAATGAATAAAAAGCTTAGGGCGAGCAAAGAGATAAGTTTCATGGGGTCCACTTTTTAGGGTTGAATGCTATTATCCGACAACTTCTACGGCTTAGAGAAATCGCTTCGCGTTACGGAGAGTTCTTCAAAAGTGGTTTTGGGGTCAAGCACCCTATTGAAGGTAATATCTGGGTAGCTTTGAAGCACTATCTCAAGCGTTGTATAGACCTTTGAGCCCTCGGCCAGATGTCCACCGAGCGTGACTCCGTTGGCGTCTGAAATACTCAGGTGAAGGTGTGAACCGCTAGTTGCACCTAATGTTCCACTCAATGAGACAACTTCCCGATAACCTTCAATCTTAACTGGTTCTTTTTGGTTTGCGTATCGAATGAATGCCAGCTTTAGGCTGCCTACAACAGATACGACAGAAGCGGAGTTTATTTTATTTTCACGTACATAGTTCATAAGAACCACTTTGGGGTCCTCACCAGGACCAAGACGAAGGACATGCGCCTCTACTGCGCTCTTCATCTGAGGGTGGACCGACGCGCTCACTGATGTGATAAGGCCAATAAAAATAATCGAAATCTGATAAAAGAGGTGTGGCATGCTTTTGTTATGCTCCAAATAGTGTATCCTAGCAATCTATGAAATTATTCCCGAAATTGTTACTGAAAAATTTTGGTTTTTCGCTGGTTGAAACTCTTCTTGCAATTAGCATATCTACTGGCGCAGCTCTTATTGTATACAAAGTCTTGGGAGAGTCTCAAAAAGGTCAGGTCTTGGTTGAAAATCGTGATGATGTTAATCAATTTCACCGAGAGGTTATTGGAAAATTCACCGATCGTTCCAATTGTACGATGACACTATGGGAGGGGATGACCAAGGGCCTCGAGACTTTTTCTCTTACTCGAATTTTGAATAATCAGAGAATTTCGTTACTCGATGTCCCGGGGAAGCTAGGAAAGATCACTCTGACTGAACTTAAAGTTGCAAAAGTTGATAAACAGAAAAATGAGGCTGAGCTTCAGGCGATTTATACTCATGCTATAGCTGGTAAATCAATTACAGCTCAAAAAAGTTTTCGGGTTGAAATGTCTTTCAAAGACGGTCAGTTTGAAGGGTGTGTTTCAAGAGGAACTTTAGGACTGGATCCTAAAGACGCCTGTGATCTGGTTGTTGGGCAGGATGAAATGAGCAAAAGCTATTTTTACAACGGCAAATGTAATTTCGCCAAAGCCGCATGTGAGCAAAGTGGAAGAGTATGGAATGAAGAATCAATGAAATGTAATTTTTCAGAAGAAGACCTTGAAGCCTTACGAAAAGAGATTTGTTCAACTCTCGGTTTTGAATATTCTCCAGCTACTTCTCAATGTCTTCCCAGTCAGAAACTTTTAGATGCAGTTGAAGAATATAAAAAAAGTCAGGGTAAATAGATGAACAAACCAATTTCTGATGCTTGCGATAGAAACCGCGAGCCCATACTTAAAGTCCTCCAGGATTTCATTACACGTGACGATCGAAGGCTGCTTGAGATTGGCTCAGGGACCGGTCAACACGCCGTTTATTTCGCTCCTCATTTTCCTCAGCTTGAATGGTATCCCACGGACGTGTCAGGGAAATTAAAGGGTATAAAATTGTGGATGCATGAGGCTGGCACACCTAATATTCAAGCCCCGGTCAGATTGGAAGTAGGGAAAGATGATTTTCCAAAAGTAAAATTTGACGTCGTTTTTACGGCGAATACATTTCACATCATGCACTGGAAGGAAGGGAAGTCGCTTATCAAATTGCTGGGACATAGACTCAGAGAAGGTTCAAGAGCGATCTTTTACGGACCGTTTAAATATGAAGGGGAGTTCACTTCCCCTAGCAATGAAGCATTTGACCGGAACTTAAAAGTGAGTGATCCCCTCAGTGGCATACGATCGTTTGAGGACGTGAACAACGCCATGATTAAAAATGGTTTTGAGTTGATCGCAGATGTTGATATGCCGGCAAATAATCAGATGCTTATTTACTCGAGGCTCAAATTTGTAAGTGAAAGGTCTTAATAGATGAATTGGACTTCGTGGAAACAAGCAAGCTGCCTCCCTGATTGCTGGTGTGAAGCCGCGAGAGTTGGATCCTGGATTTTGGAACCTGTGAATACCTGGACAAATCTTTTCTTCGTTTTTGCGGGCCTGGCCTTTATGCTGAAGGCGCAAAAGCTAACTACAAATAGTAATAAATTAAGCTCTCTTGTGCTTTTTCCCCGCCTTTATGGATTTGCCATGATTTTTGTGGGACTCGGTTCTTTTTTTTATCACGCTTCTCAGACATTCGCTGGGCAGTGGTTTGATGTTTTCGGTATGTATCTGGTTTCAATGTTTTATATTTCTTACAACTTTTTTAGAATTTCCTGGTTTGATAAAAAGACTTTTTTGATTTTTTATTTAATTTCATGCCTGACATTGGGGCTTATTGTTTATTACCTTCCTGAAACAAGACGATGGCTTTTTGGTGTCACCATAGTTGTTACACTTATTCAGAGCTTATGGATTCAAAACCGCTTTAAAAACATCATCAATCGCAATTTCCTGGTTGGGGCGGCGGCATTTTATGTAGTCGCCCAGACGGTCTGGGTGCTGGATAAAAATAGGGTCTGGTGTGATCCCTATTCTTGGATCAATGGACACGGCATCTGGCATATATTTACTGGAGTCGCCGCAGTTCTGACCTACCTCTACTTTCAGTCTGAGGAAATCGAGAAAGCGGCTTGATTTTATCTTATTTGGAAATCGTTACTAAATTTCGGATCAATGGTTTCTTTGCCTGCTTCATATAACCACGGTAAATTTATTTTTTTCGGTATTTTGACAACCGTTACAGGTAGATAAGTTCCTGCCAATTTATCAATAATTGTCGTCGTTACTCCATGGTTCATTTTCGGGTTATGAAAATGGTGAGCAAGATGGTGCTTTCTTAGGCGCATTCCAAGTTTTGTACTTGGGGCGGTGGCATGCATGTTCCAATGGACAAATTCATAAAGTGAAAACATCGCAATGAATCCCACCGTGTAAGCGATAGCAATATCCCATGATCCAGTCATCAATCTCACTAAAAGAACGGTGATGGTACAGATGGGCACGGCGGCAGCGGCCTTGTAACTAAGAGGAGCAAAGTAATCTGTCTCAGAGTGGTGCCTGGTGTGTTCCTTTTTGAACAAGGTATTTAGTTTTAAGTCATGGCCCAGAAAGCGATGAAGTAAATACTCCAGAAGGGGCCAAGTCATAACTCCTAACAAAACAGATATCAACATTTTCATACATCGGTCCTTGTTTATAAAACTGAGACTTGCTCACAGTATTTAGGCCACTGGGCCTTTACGTGCTTTGCTTGTAAATTTAACTTCTCTTTGAATTCATCAACTTTCACTCCCCAGACTTCATCAATAATTTGATCACGTCTCATGGTAAAGAAAAAATTATCGTAATGAAGGGGAATGACCATTTTTGCCTTAGAAGGAAGAAGCCTCTTTTGAATCAGTTGTTCAGAAGAGACCCGATTGGCAATTGTCAGTAACAGGACATCTACTTTGGTATTTTTTAAAACGTCATTGTCATTAACTCTTCCAATCGCCTGGAACAGGATCGTGCCTGACGGGTGAGTGATAAGAAAGCTATGGGTCTCTCCGACATGGTAATTCCATGCTGAAGTTGGTGTCGGAAGTGGTTTTTCAATATGGCCGTCCATCAACATGATGTCTAAAAAATGAGGAGCATGAGGAGTGTTATAGGGAGTAATGGTAAAATTACCAATCTTCCAGGATTCACCGTGTTTGATTTTTTGAACTTGAGACTGGATAAGACCCTGGCCCAAGCCGACGTTCACCACGGAGCTGGAACCATAGAGTTTGCCGCCAAATTTTTTGACAACATAAGGAGCATCTATCACGTGATCAGTGTGAGCGTGATTCACAAATGTTCCCTGAATTGATTTGACTCCGCATTTATTCATCCAGAAATCAACTTCCGTTGTGTCTGATTTAACTGTTCTGAAAGGAAGAAAATCATAGAGAGGAATGCGAGTTATCGCCGGATCAAAAATCAAAGTGGTGCGGTCATCAGACAGGGCAAAACCAGATGTTCCGAGCCACTGGTAAGTCACCTTTGAGTGGGCGGAAATTGAAAAAAATACGCTAGCCATGATCCCTAGAATTTTCATGAAACCATTATAGGGAGATTTATTTAAATAAGTAAGTAGGCCAATCTGTGCGCGCACTTTCGCAGGGTTAGAAGAGATATGAGTAAGTTTTTCTTATAGATCACTTAATTTATTATACTTTGTTAAGGGCCCCACACAGAAGCGTAACAATTACCTGACGGTACATCTTCATCATCACTTGTTACAAGTTCACCATTCCAACCAACAAACTTCTAAAGGAGTTTACAATGAAGAATCTATTTACTGTCCTTATGTTATCTCTTTCTCTTCAAGCTTTAGCGGGCGAAGTCGTCGTCTACGATGCTCCAAATTATGAGCTTCGTGGAATTGGTGAAATTAAAAAAACGTTTGGGATTAATCCTGAATTGGGCCGCGCTTGGGTGTCACTAACTTTCGTCGCTGCTTACAATGAAGACTTTGCTGACACTGAAGAAAGAGTGAAAATTCCTGGCCTTAGTTACAATGCAGCCACTAAAGAAGTAGTTCTTGATGTTGCCGGTGAGCAGATTGTTTGTGCTACAGTTAAAAAAACATTCCTAGGCACCACTGTTAAGCCGACAAAAAAATGTAATTTTGCAACTAAGTACTACAGCATCCAAAATGATAATGGTTATGAAGTAGAAACGATTGAGAAGACAAAAGTGATCATGAACTTCTAATCAGAAGATGATTCAAGAAGACCCCCTGATGGGGGGCTTCTTTTATAGCAAGTCAGTATTTTTCGACATTATTCGTTTCTTGTGTTTCATGGATCAGACCGATTTTCATTCCCAGTCCGCTTTCAGCTTTTGAGACAATACCAATCGTTTTAAAAACAACATCAGAGCTCACAGATATTGAATCAATTTCATTTTCAACCAGAAACTTTGCGATCTCAGGATAATCACTTGGTGCCTGTCCGCAAATACCGATAGGGATATGGGCAGCCTTGGCCTCTTCAATTGCCATGGCAAACATTTGAAGAACTGCAGGATCTCGTTCGTCGAAGATATCACTCAATATTCCCGAATCCCGGTCAATTCCTAACACCATTTGTGTCAGATCATTTGAGCCAATAGAGAAGCCGTCAAAATAAAGGGCAAAATCACGCGCGCTGAGAATATTGGAAGGGAGCTCCGCCATAACATAAACTTCGAGATTTTTCTGACCACGTATTAGCCCATTTTTTTCCATCTCTGCCAGCACCGCTTTTCCTTCGCGGGGAGTCCGGCAAAAGGGCACCATGAGTTTAACATTAGTCAGACCTATTTGTTCTCTTACCATCTTAAGCGCCTGACACTCCAGCGCGAAGCCTTCGCGGTAGCTTTCGTGGTCCGCCTAATAGATTGGCATATTCATTGGTCTTAAAATCAGAAAAGCGAACGATCACAGGTCTTGGATAAAATGCTCCAGCAATGGTTGCCACCCCTTCGGCCAGCTTGTTGACAAAGAATTGTTTGGGATCAGCAGCGTAAGGGCCCACGGCTTTTAAAATTTCGCTTTTGATCTTAGGGTTTTTAAGTTTATCAAAATTTACGAGGGCCATGGGATGAATTTTTATGGCATCGTTAATAATGAACTCCAGTCTCGTCAGTCCGACTCCAGAGACAGGAAGAAGTGAAAGCTTGCAGGCCTCATTCGGGTTACCAAGATTGACCATGATTTTTGTGTGGGTATGTTTTACTGTTGTGTCGATTCTTTCCCGGGAGAATTTGAGAACTCCCTCATAGACATAACCTTCATCACCTTGCGAACACGACACTGTCACCGCCTGACTATCTTTGAGAATTTCTGTCGCCTTGCCAGTACCAACCAGGCACGGCACACCATGCTCACGGCTCACGATGGCCGCGTGACATGTTCTTCCGCCGCGGTTTGTGATGATGGCCCCTGCCTTTTTCATGACTGGTTCCCAGTCCGGATCAGTCATATCCGTGACTAAAATTTCACCCGCTTGAAAATTGGCAAGTTCACTGACATCACGAATAATTCTCACACGTCCCTGGCCGATTTTTGTTCCAACGGCACGACCTTTGAGTAGCAAGGCTGATTTTTCAAGGAGGAGGAATGTTTCGTTTTGTGCTTGTGTCCTTGAAGCATGAACTGTTTCAGGTCGCGCCTGTAGAATATAAAGTTGTCCTGTTCTGCCGTCCTTGGCCCATTCAATGTCCATCGGCATCTCTTTATTGTTAATCTTAGAATAATATTCCTCAATTCTCTTGCCCCATTCGGCCAGCTTTAAAATGTCAGCATCGGGCAGTGATTGTTTTTCTCTGTCTGATTCTGAAACCTCAACATTCTTTGTGGTTCGTGTGCCATGCCCGGAATAAATCAGGCGCATTTGTTTTGATCCAATCTTTTTTCTCATGATGGGCATGGGAGCAAAACCAACCAGATCTTTTTGGACCATAAATTCATCTGGATCAACTTTGCCACCAACAATATTTTCTCCCAGACCATAGGAGCTATTGATCAGAATCACATTGCGTGCCCCTGACTCCGGGTCAAGGGTGAAGAGAACACCCGAAGCACCAAGATCTGAACGAACCATCTGTTGCACCAGGATGGAGAGTTTGATGGGAATATTTTTGAATCCCTTGGTCACGCGGTAGTGGATGGCGCGATCAGTGAAAAGTGAGGCAAAACAATTACTGCACGCCGATAGAAGTTCTTCATCGCCCTGGACGTTTAAAAATGTTTCCTGTTGGCCGGCAAATGATGCGTCAGGGAGATCTTCCGCTGTGGCAGAGGAACGAACTGCCACGTCGCAATTTGTGATGCCAGTCATTTGATTGAGTTCATGATAGGCCTTCTTAATTTGCGTCGCCAGTTCTTCGGGAAACTTAACTAAGCGAATCAGGGAGCGAATTTCTCTACCAACTTGAGCGAGCGCAGCAACATCATTTGTGTCAAGAGCTCCTAGTAATTGCTGAATTCTCTCGGTCAGTTTGCCTTCTTCAATGAGTGCGGTAAACGCCTCGGCGGTGATGGCAAAACCTGGAGGAATGCTTATTCCTTTCGGTCTAAGCTCCTGATACATCTCTCCAATGGATGCTGTCTTGCCGCCCACTAAAGGCACGTCTGCAATGGAAATGGTCTCTAATGTTTTTATGAATTGCGGCATCGGTCCTCCCTTAATTAATCTCACGGGTCAGAATGCAAAGTTCATTCCAATAAACGATGCAGTTAAAAAGTCCGGAATGATGATGGTCATAGTGTGACTCAATTTAAAAAATTACTTTGATAGTTATGGAAAACAAAAAGTTTATCAATATTTGTTACGAAGCCATTGATTGCCATCTCAAAACTACTCGCAGAGATTCGGTCGCCATCCGCTATATAGATCCCTCCTGGCCCCAAAAATCTGATTCAGTTAGAGACCTGACCTACCAGGAACTAGCAATAGAGACATATAAGCTGGCGCATGTTCTCAAAAATCTCGGAATTAAAAAGGGCGATGTTTTATTTTCCCTCACACCCAGAATTCCTGAACTGTATACAGTTGCTCTGGGCTCCCTGCGACTCGGGGTGGTTTTTTCTCCGCTCTTTTCTGCTTTCGGGCCCGAACCCATTTTGGCCAGGATGAAGAAAGGCAAGGGGAAGGTGATTTTTACTTATGCCTCCTATTTTAGAAAAAAAGTTGCTCCCATCCTGAGTTCGCTTCCTGCTCTTGAACATATTTTGTTAATTGATGATGATGGAAGTCTCAAAGATATTAATGGAGCACTTAATTTTCATGAATTAATGGCTTCAGCTGATGGCACTCCCATTCTCGAGCAAACAGACGCAGAGGATTTTGCTCTTTTGCATTTTACCAGTGGCACTACTGGGGAACCTAAAGGGGCCGTCCACGTTCATCAGGCCGTTGAGTATCATAAGAAGTCAGGACAATTGGCGCTTGATTTCAAAGCGAATGATATTTTTTGGTGTACCGCGGACCCAGGTTGGGTCACGGGAACTTCCTACGGGATTATTTCACCACTTTGTAATGGCGTAACGATGCTGATTGATGGAGCTGAGTTTAATGCCGTTCGCTGGTATGAGATTCTTCAGCATTTTAAAGTGGATGTCTGGTACACGGCCCCAACGGCGATGCGAATGTTAATGCGAGCAGGTGAGGAATTACCTAAGCAATATGATTTTTCACGTGTCCGATTTGCTTCAAGTGTTGGCGAGCCACTAAATCCTGAAGTCATTGAATGGACCAGAAAACATTTAAACATCACTCTTCACGACAACTGGTGGCAGACAGAAACGGGTGGGATTATCATTGCCAATGATTCTCACCTTCCGGTCAGAGCGGGCTCCATGGGCAAACCTCTTCCAGGAATACAAGTCGCCTTAATCAAGGGGCAAAAGGGAGAAGAGTTAGAATTTATCCAAACGCCGGGAGAGCAGGGCGAGATTGTTATTCATAAGGGCTGGGCCTCAATGTTCAGGGGCTATTTAGAAAATCCTGAGCGTTACGCAAAATGCTTTGTGGGGGACTGGTATCTCTCGGGAGACTTGGCCAAGAGGGATCAGGATGGCTACTACTGGTTTGTGGGAAGAAAAGATGACGTGATAAAAACTTCCGGCCATTTAATCGGGCCATTTGAAGTTGAAAGTTTGTTGATGGAGCACCCTTCAGTTTTAGAAGCCGCCGTCATTGGTATTCCTGATCCGGTTGCAGGTGAAATGATCAAGGCCTTTGTTGTTCTTAGATCAGGTTATGCTCCTACTGCTGAACAGAAATTGCAAATTCTGGGATATGCCCGAACGAAACTGGGTATTGCCGTGGCCCCCAGAGAAATTCAATTTATTGAAAACTTACCTAAAACTAGAAGTGGAAAAATTATGCGCCGGCTGCTTAAGGCCAGGGAGCTTGGTTTGCCGGTGGGGGATCTTTCTACTTTGGAGATTAGTCATGACCAACCCTGATCATTTGCGCCTTCTTCACAGCATGTTGAGAGTTAGGAGAATGGAAGAGCTGTGCGCGGAACTTTATACTCAGGAAAAGATCAGAGGTTTTTTGCATCTCTATATTGGTGAGGAAGCTGTTGTCACGGGAGTCATGAGTTTGCTTCGTCCCCAGGACAACGTGATGGCGACTTACCGGGAACATGGACATGCCCTACTAAAAGGGGTTTCCGCAAAACTCATTATGGCAGAGATGTTTGGAAAAGTAGAAGGCTGCTCCAAAGGCCGTGGTGGATCCATGCACCTTATCTCGGCCGAGAATCGATTTTTTGGTGGCAATGCCATCGTGGCAGCTGGCATTCCTCAGGCAGCAGGGCTCGCCTTAGCGGCTAAACGTCATGAAACCATGAATATGGCCGCTCTGTGGAAAATCCCCATTCTTTTTTGTTGTGAAAATAACCTCTACGCCATGGGAACGGCCTTATCACGTTCTCAGTCTCAACAGGAAATTGTCAAAAAAGCTGAAAGCTACAACATCGCCGCTGTCTCAGTAGATGGGATGAATATTTTTGATGTCATAGAAAAAACTCATGCAGCCTTGGATTTCGTCAAACGCGAACAAAAACCATATTTTCTGGAATTTAAAACTTACAGATTTCGCCCACACTCGATGTTTGATCCTGAACTGTATCGAAAAAAAGAAGAGGTCCAGAAGTGGAAGGAGCGTTGTCCCATCGATTTTCTCACCAAATATCTAATTGAGCATGACGGGGCATCACAGGATGTTTTGAATAAACTTAAAATTGAAGTTGAACAAGAAATGCAAGATGCCGTTTCTTTCGCTGAAAATGGAACATTGGAGCCAGTAGAAAATCTGGAAAAGAATATTTATGAAAATGACTTATAGGGAAGCCTTAAGAGAAGGCCTGCAAGAAGCCCTTGAGACAGATCCCAGAGTCTATCTCATGGGAGAAGACGTTGCTGCTTACGGCGGAACCTATGCCGTCACAAAAGGGTTTTTAGAAAAATATGGTCCCGAGAAAATTATTGATGCCCCATTGTCTGAGGTCGGCTTCACGGGAATTGGTGTTGGTGCTGCGATTGGTGGATTGAGACCGATTGTGGAAATCATGACGGTGAATTTTAGTTTATTGGCCCTCGATCAAATCGTGAATGGAGCTTCTATCTTAAGGCACATGTCAGGAGGACAATTATCTGTCCCGCTGGTGATTCGCATGACTACGGGAGGGGGGCGGCAACTGGCGGCCCAGCACTCTAATTCTTTTGAAGGATGGTTTGCTCATATCCCCGGGATAAAAATCCTGACTCCCTCCACAGTCGAGGATGCGAGGTCGTGTTTGTACTTTGCTCTTCTTGATCCGGATCCTGTTTTAATTTTTGAACATGCGCTCCTTTTAAATAGTTCTGCGGAAGTCACGGAAAAGCCTACTAGGGAATCACTTTTTAAAGCGGCCGTTCGCAAAGAAGGATCAACCTTAACCTTGATTACCTACGGGGGGATGCTCCCTCGCTGCCTGGAAGCCGCTCATGAATTTGATGGGACTGGTGACAAAATTGAAGTTATTGATCTGAGGTGTTTGCGCCCGCTTGATAACGAAGCTATTTTTCGTTCTGTCCGTAAAACTCACCGGGTGCTGATTGTTGATGAAGGGTGGAGATCTGGAAGTCTCTCGGCAGAAGTAAGTGCCAGAATTATGGAATCCTGTTTTTTTGATCTGGATGCTCCTGTTCAAAGACTGTGCCGAAAAGAAGTACCAATCCCTTACGCAAGACATCTGGAAATTGCAGCGATTCCTCAAAAGCAAGATATCCTCAACCGCATCCAGGAGATTTTATCATGAAGTACCATGTTCCGATGCCTTCTCTGGGTGCAGATATGGATCAAGGTAAATTGATGGAGTGGAAAATTAAGGCCGGTGATGAGGTTAAAAAGGGTCAGGCAATTGCCGTGGTTGAAACGACTAAGTCTACTGTAGACATAGAAAGCTTTAGGGAAGGGAAGGTTCTGGAATTAGTCGCAAAAATTGGCGAGCAGATTTCAGTTGGAGCACCGATTGCCATTTTTGAAGTTGAGGGAAGTGATCTCGCCCCTTCAGTGCCCGAGCCGACTAAGGAGATGCGATTAAAGGTTTCGCCAGCTGCGAGAAAACTGGCCCAAGAGAGTCACATTGATTTATCAAAAATAAAAGGTTCTGGTCCTGAAGGACAGATTGAATTAAAAGATCTTCAGACTACAAAGACTCCGGAGAAATCAGGTGTTAATATTCGTGAGGCAATCGCCAGAGCGATGTCGAAGTCTAAAAAAGAAATCCCACACTATTACCTTAAATCTCAAGTGCCCCTCGATGCACTGATGAATTGGTTGGATGGAAGAAACCAACAACTGCCCCCTGAAAAGAGAGTGATGCTTCCAGTCCTCATTTATAAGGCAGTCATAGACAGTATTAAAGAAAGCCCTCAGATGAATGGGTATTATGAAGGAGGTGTCTTTAAGCCTTCGGAGTCCATCCACGTAGGGCTTGCCATTGCTTTAAAGAGCGGAGGTGTTTTAGTTCCGGCAATTATAGATGCTGATAAAATGAGTTTAAGCGAACTCAATACGGCCTTTCTGGATTTGGTTGAGCGAACTCAAAAAGGCGAGTTGAGAAATCGTGAATTAACGGAAGGGACCTTTACCATAACCAGTATGGGAGATTTGGGAAGTGACGAAGTTTTTGGGATTATCTTTCCCCCGCAAGTTTCCATTATTGGTCTGGGACGTCTGCACCGGGCGCCGGTCATTGATGGAAGTTCAATCAGGATAGGCATCGTGATGAATATAACCTTAAGTGCTGACCACCGAGTTTCTGATGGTCTCAATGGAGCGCGTTTTTTATCTCACATTGAGAACAAACTCAAAAATCCAGATCAATGGGAAGGTAAGCTATGACTGTGGAAGAAATTAAAAATACGATTCGCAGTATTTTTCATGAAACTGCACCGGAGATTGAGTTTGAAAAAATTCAAATGAATCGGCCACTAAGGGATCAGGTTGAGATTGATTCCTTCGACTTTTATCGCATGATGGTTAAGGTTAATCAGCAGACAGGGGTATTTATTCCTGACTCTGAAATTGCCAGGTTTTCAAACTTGCAGGACTTGATGAATTATCTTAACGAGCATCAGAAGTCGTAGATCTTTTTTGGATGGTAAGAATATTACCCAGATGCCTGCATCGGTCTGCCTGCTCAAAAATCTTGAGTGCTGGGACAGCAAATGAAGTTGATCCACCACCATCCAGATTAAGCACAGTCTTCTGTCCGACTCCACATTTATTATTTTTAACAAAGTGGGCGTATTCAAATAACGTCATGCCGGTTTTATCGGTCTCTCCCCGGGCATCAATGGTGACAAGCATGATTTCATTTGTATCTTCTGCGACTCCAATAGAGGTGCGTGATCTTTTGCTATCAAGAACTCCATCCGAAATTTGCAGTTGATTATTAATTAACAGTTTCGGGTAGGCCTGAACAGCAAATGAAAACCGAGAAGCGTCTTCCTGATTGATCACTGGCCCGAAACGAGTAATGAAATTGTCTTTAGTTTCT